>CEUQ01055987.1_pt1 | contig 14662 bp, 10 predicted proteins | sample 361491 | NCBI WGS metagenome assembly CEUQ01 (sample SAMEA2622796, study PRJEB7988) | marine metagenome | biome: marine biome (ENVO:00000447); feature: marine epipelagic mixed layer (ENVO:xxxxxxxxx); material: "saline water (ENVO:00002010), including plankton (ENVO:xxxxxxxx)" | depth 120 m | reverse complement strand
TTGCAATGCAGATGGTGATTATTCTAGTGACGGGAACAGTCGTCGCATACCACCCGAGTGTGCGGGGTGGCATCCAAAAATTGGTGCAGCTTCCTAGCAACGGTCGTCAGGCCGTAGTTCTGGTCGGTATAGGATCGATGCTGGTTGGGTGGATCTCCTGGGGCTTGGGTCTGATCTTTGGGGCGATTCTGGCGAGAGAAATGGGTAAGGCCGCTAACAAGTCGGGTATGGCTGTCCACTATCCGCTGCTCGCGGTTGCGGGATACCTAGGAATGAGCCTGACATGGGGGTGGGGCCTCTCAAGCTCAGCCGGCCTGCTGCAGGCTACGGACGGGAATATTTTTATGGCACAGGGCATCATCGATCGGGTGGTGCCTGCTACTGAATGGGTATTCCATTCGTATCCAATGATATTGACCGGCATGTCGATCCTATATGGGTCTCTAATGCTTTGGTTACTTGCGCCGCCGGATCAGAACGCTCGAGGAATAGAGCAGTTTGTGGACCTCGAAGAGCACCGGGTCGAGGGTGGATCTGTGGATCAAGTTGGGACGGGATCGACCGAACTCACACGAGTCGCTCATGATTTAGAATCTCCAGCTGATCGGATAGACAATTCGAAAATATTGGGTGGGATCCTAGCGGCGACCGGCCTTGTCTTGTTTGGCGTAGCCTTTGTCACTCAGGGCCTAGGAGCTCTGAATCTGAACGTCTTCAATTTCGGTTTTCTGGTGATTGGAATGTTGCTCTACAGCAGCCCGGCACGATATCAGCGCGAGTTCAATGATGCTGTTAAGGGTAGTGCCGGTGTAATCCTGCAATTCCCATTCTATGCGGGCATTATCGGTATCATGACTGGAACCGGTTTGGTTGATACCATGACTGAGGCACTTCTCTCGATAGCGACACAGGACACGTTCCCTGTGGTAGCGTGGATGACAGGTGGCGCACTAAACATCTTCGTGCCGTCCGCTGGAGGTGAGTGGGCTATAGTGGGTGGGCCGATGCTACTCGCTGCCCAAGAGTTAGGAGTGCCTTTCGGTCAGACGATTGCTGCCTACGCGGTCGGAGATGCCCACACGAATCTGCTAAACCCTTTTTGGGCCATTCCGCTGTTGGCAATAACTGGGCTGCGAGCGCGTGACATGTTCGGCTACGGCATAACGATGATGCTTCTACTGACACCATTTCTAGCGGCAGTACTTTACCTGCTTCCGTACTGAATTGGTGTTCGGTGAAGTGGGAGCCTGAAGCTGTTGATTCGAATACTCAAGCCTTGTCCACTCCTTTTTATGTTGGTCGAAACGTGGTGAAAGATCGGATTATGAGGGTAGAGCCAGTCTTTCCGTGTTCTGGTCGCATCTCTCAGTGATGTTAGCTCTCAAACCACTAACACCTCTGATTGCTCTCGGTCTGTTCTTTGTCGCCTGGAATCTTTCTGGTGGGCTGCCGGAGAGTAATTCTAGCGCCTCTAAGGTTCAGCTTCTCGACTGGTCTGAGCAGATGGCTGTGAGGGATGGTTGGCTCGATACTCGCCACGAAATGCTTCTCCCGATGATGCGGCGTCACTCGATCGATATGTGGATCGTCGTGAATGAGGAATTTCATGATGACCCACTCACAGAATACATCGCTCCGGCGAGGCCCTACACCGGTCGGAGGGACGTCTTCGTTTTCGTTGATGCGGGGATGGACGGCCTAAGGAAGATTGCGGCGACGGGTTACTGGGAAGAAACGGTCGCTCGTTACTTCGAATCGCCGATTGATCCTAGGCCGTCCGCTGAGGTTCTTCGAGAGCTTTATGAGACGTATAGCCCACAGCGTATTGGTCTTGGGTTCGGAGGCAGTCGTGGGATGACCCGGAGCCTGACGCACGACTCGTATCGTTTCCTAGCCGAGGCGATGGGTTCGGAGGCGGCCAGCAGGTTTGTGAGTGCGGAGCCTCTCATCAATGAATATCTGGCCACGCGTATTCCAGGTGAGTTTGAGGTTTATACCGATCTCGTGGCCCTCACAGAATCAATCACGAAGCGTGCGCTCTCCAACGAAGTGATCAAGCCAGGTAGTACGACTGTGGGCGATGTTCGCCGGTTCATGTACGATGAGTTGTGGATGACAGGCGTTCGCACCTGGTTTCAGCCGGATCTTAGGGTTCAACGTCAGGGAATGGCTGAGGTCGGAAGTCGTGGGTTCCTCGCTGTTGCTCCGGAAGACATAGTCTTGCAGCGGGGAGACCTCGTTCATATCGACTTCGGAATTTCCTACATGGGTCTCGATTCGGACTGGCAGAAAATGGCCTATATACTCCACACTGACGAGGAAGATGTACCACAGGGGCTAAAGGATGCGATGGAGAATACGAATGCCCTTCAGGATGCCCTTATGCTCCGAGCGTCACGACCTGGACGGACTGCAGGAGAGGTGTATCGCTTGACGATGAGAGAAATGCAGGAGCAAGAGATCAATGCCCAGATATACTCTCACCCACTCGGCAACCACGGGCATGGCTTGGGTCCGAGCATCGATTTCCGAAGCGCTGGACGAACAGATGTGACGGCTCGTCCCCTGATAGAGGGTGCTTACATCTCTATAGAACTCAATACCAAGACTGCCATCCCAGAATGGGGAGACCAAGAGGTCTATGTGATGGCAGAAGACCCTGCCCACCTAACACAGAACGGGTGGCGCTTCTTCAGACCTCGACAGGAAGATTGGTATCTTGTGAGGTAATCCTGTGCTTGCACCCAAAGGAGCTACGATCATGATAATTCCCTTGACCATCGCTTCGATTGCTACTGTGCTTACCGCGATCAGTATTCCGGGCCATGCAGAAGAAGACCACAACAAGCGTACAGGTGTGGCACAGAACGTGACAGTTACAATCCTTTCGTCAAATCTCGCTAATGGGAATTCGGTCGGCGAATGGGGTCTTTCCGCGTTAGTTCAGGCTGACGGAGCTTGTGTGCTGTTCGATGCTGGGCGTCATCCAGAAACGGTTATTCACAATGCTGAGGTACTTGGTGCTGATCTCTCGTGTATTACTGACTTAGTACTCAGTCACCATCACTTCGACCATACGACAGGTGTCCTGCCGATTCTGGAGGCGCTCGGGAATCACAGTTCTATTGAGCGCATCCATGTAGCGAGAGGATTCTTCCGGCCAAGGCGAGTACCCTCGCGTTCGGGGACAGAGGAGGCCAACCAGATGATCCAGGAACGGCAATCGCTGGAAAACGCCGGACTAGAGGTCATCATTCACGATGGCCCCTCAGAGATCCTCCAAGGCGTATGGATCACAGGTCCTGTACCCCGTCCGCATTCGGAGGAGAACTATCCAGTTCAGGTAAGGATCAAGGAATCAGGGACGTGGGTCGCAGATTGGGTGCCAGAAAGCCAGGGCCTTACGATCGTCACAGAGGAGGGCCACATAGTATTGCTAGGATGTGGACATTCGGGTGTTGTGAATATGCTCACCCATGTGCAGTCTGCGATTTCGGATCACCCTATACACGCTCTGATGGGAGGCTTGCATCTGTTTAACGCGACAGATCAGACCCTCGGTTGGACGACGGATCGATTACGGGAAATAGGGGTGAAGCATTTGATGGCGGGACACTGCACCGGCATCGAACCTCTCTTCAGGCTTCGAACAGGGCTGAACCTGACTCGACAGACAGCGGTCGTCGGAGCCGTAGGGTCTCAATTCGTTCTAGGGGAAGGGATTCGAGCCACTGCGATCGCGATGTAACAATTACAGAATCAGAAGAACAATGGCCAAGAGGCCAAAGCGATGAGGAACGTCATCAATGCATGGGTGTTGGCATGACCCAACTGCAGGCTTTTTTTGAATGCACCATGCGGTCGACCGGAACAGTACGCATATGAACCAATCTCTAACGAACGAGTTAGTCACTCGCTCGCTATGGCTGAGATCGGGGGGACCGCGAAGAATTTTGGGACTGATCATAATGGGGTCCACTTTCTTCGTCGGATGCGGATCGCCCTCGTCGACTGAGGTGGATGAGGACCCTCACAATCTCATGGTCTGGGGTTACGTGATGGCTCGAGGCTTTCCTGCGGAAGGAGGTGTAGGGCTGGTGGACTCTGCTGGTGTTGTTGTTGTAACAACGCCAGTACGTGGAGGGAGATACCTGGTTGGTCTCAGGCTTCCGCCAAACACGCCTATCTGTGACCGCTATAGGGTTCAGGTGGCTGTTGACGCAGGAAATGGCGCAGTAGAGCGGGATGAACGCTTACTACAGAAGGGTAGCGGTGAATGTGTCCTGCCACCCGGTGAGAAGGTTACACACACAATTGACTTTTCAGTCCTAGAAGATTCGACCAGCAGCGCGGGAAGAACGGAATGATTCATGATGTCGTCAATTTGAAAAAAAAGTTTGATCTCTTTGTCGACAAGTGGGAGCCGAAAGTGATTGCAGAGATGAACGACATTCAGTTCAAGCTCGTCCGCGTCGAAGGGGAATTCTTGTGGCACCAGCACGCTTACACTGACGAGGCCTTCATCGTGATCGAGGGTGAACTGGAGATCGATCTTCCCAACCAGACGGTGCGGCTTTGTGAAGGCGAGATGTTTGTTGTGCCTAAGGGTGTAGAGCACCGTCCTCGTGCGGTGAATCAAGCCAAGATCATGCTCGTAGAACCTCGTGGAGTCGTAAATACCGGCGATATCGCAAACGAAGGTAGCGCACCGAATGACGTATGGATCTGAGACGAAGGTCGAAGTCGACTCACAAAGAGGGTTTAGGGCTGCGTGGCCAGTAGTCTGACGATGCCTCATATGATTCTGAACATTCTGGGTAGGTGGATCCTTCTGGTCGCCGGATGTCTCTCCGTGGCGGCATGCGGCAAGAGCACCCCCGTCGTTCCCATTTCTGAGAGTCCCGAGGGCATCTGGCGTTTTTCAGAGACCGGGGTATCCGAATCGACACTTCGCCTTGCATCAGATGGTTCATTCTCACGTGTGGTCACCGATCTCGAAGACAGGAATTGCGTTTCGTCGTCCGGTTCTTGGCGTACCGATGGTGAAAGCCTCCTACTCGAGATCACCGCAGTTGCAAATGCCCCAGCCTCAGGATTTGAGAACTACCGCTTCGTGATACAGGATGGTCGCCTGCAACTCGGCGAGACTGAGATCTATACAGCTGTGGGCTCTATGGTGAGCTGTGCTGATTACGGATTTGGTGCCTGGGCTGGTGAACTGCGCGCCACCTTAGATGGAGTTGAGATGATGTTCGAGATCGTCGATGTCATTCTCGATATGTATGGAGGCCAGCTTCAGGTCGAAGGGATTTCCAGTACAGGGGTGGGCCAGAGCAGAATGCTTCTCCAGATCGATGGAAGTCCAAACCGTCTCAACCCGAGAGACTTTATAGTCCAAAATGTTCCCGGATCCACTAACACGTTCTATGGGTTTTATCATCCGGATCCGGGGTCGTCGACGTTCAGTGGTTTTGACACTACGAGGCTTTTACCCACAGGAATCTTGACGTTGAGCGCAGTTGGTCCAGAGCGGGTCACTGCTACATTCAGTTTCAGAGCGAACCTTCGAGTTGAGGGTGAGGTAGGTCCTGGTGGAGCTACCTTTGCACAGATTGAGTCGGGCCGTGTCGAGATCGTGTACCGTTAGCTAATTAAGGGATGCTCTCCACAGATCCAGCGTATGTATTCAAGGGCCGAGAAGGCATGAGCATTAACACGAAGGCCCACTTTTCCTGCTTTTTCCGAGATTGACAATGATTAGACGCCTATTCTTCGCTGCCCTCCTCGTAGGGCTCTGTGCTCCACTGCCCGCCTCCTCACAGTCGGTTAGTGAGTCGCTGGCTGGACTTTATGAGCGCACCAAAACATTCGTGATGGCGAGTGCTGAAATGCTTGAAGAGGATTTGTACTCCTTCAGGCCGACCGATGATGTGCGATCAGTGGGTGAACTTTTCGCGCACATTGCTAATGCTCAGTACTCCTTTTGCGCGGCGGCAGCTGGGGAGCGGAGCCCAGCAACTGAGAACTTTGAGGAAAGTCGGACGACCAAAGCTCAGCTTCTAGACGCTCTTGGGATGGGTTTTGCGTACTGCGACGCCGTTTACGCTGGAATGACCGATGAAGCAGGCGCCCGCACCCTGAGTTTCTTGGGTCCGACCACGGCGTACGGGGTTCTCGCGTTCAACGCCGCTCACAACTACGAGCACTATGGTAACCTAGTGACCTATATGCGCCTGAATGGAATCGTGCCGCCTTCTTCTAGCGAGTAGTGCGGTACAACAAGGGCTTAGGGTCTTCCTGCATTACGTATAGAGGACTGTCTGCACAGTCGTAAAAAGGGCCTGATTCTCTGGCTGTGCCGTTTTCCCGTAGAAGTTCGCACGCTACCATGCTTCGTGTGCGGACCTTTTCTCATCGTAGTATCAGGATCAACCCAGGAGTCTTCGATGTTGGCTTTTGAGCTTCGACGGCATCTTTCTTTGCTTCTTCTCTTCGTGCTAGTGAGTGCTTGTAGCAACATAGGTAGCGAGGCGCCTGAGCTTCCGGTAGCACAAGTTCCGGGAGACGGTTCTCATGCGGCCCTTGTTGATTTTTTTTCGGAATGGAGGGAGTTCGAAACCCCAGATTTTGACGGCCAGGTTCCGGATTACAGCCCAGCCTCAATGGCTCGCCAAGCCGCGGAACTTCCGATATGGATAGCTCGTTTGTCTGCATTCGATATTGGACAGTGGACAATATCTGAGCAGATCGACTGGCATATAATGCGGGCTGAGATGAATGGGTTGTCTTTCGACCATGCGGTGCGGCAACCATGGAATCGAGATCCGGCTTTCTACATCACTATTTATGCCGCTCAAAGCGATGTGCCGGCGCATGAGGGGTCGGAGCACCACGGGTCTCTCGACTTGTGGACGTTTGAGAGGCCTTTTTCGGATACAGATCTAACCTTTATCATCGACCGGATCGCAGCGGTGCCCATGCTGCTTGAGCAGGCACGCGGCAACCTAGCTGCTAGTAATGCTCGTGACCTTTGGATGGCGGGGTTGCGTTCGTTTCGGGGTCAGAGTGCAGATCTTCGAGCATTTGCTGATGAAGTCAAAGGTCAAAACGGTGCACTTGATGAGGTTATAGCCGCCGCAATCGCTGCGTCTGATACGTTCCATGACTGGCTTGAGGCGGAGGCAGACGCAAAAACTGGTACCTCCGGTATTGGCAAAGAAAATTACACGTGGTACATGCGGAACGTGCATCTCGTGCCGTTTTCTTGGGAAGAGCAGGTGACGATGATGCGCAGGGAACTTGCTCGCGCGCACTCGTCACTGCGTCTCGAGGAGCATAGAAATCGGGATCTTCCCGAGCTCAAACGTATCCAAACATCAACCGAGTTTGATCGCCGCATGAACGCTGAGGTCGACGAATACCTCCGCTTCTTGGACGAGGAGGAGATTCATGCTGTCTTCGACTGGATGGATCCGGCATTGCGAGCTGTAAATGGCCAATTCACGCCAGCTGAACCTGGAGAAATCCGTAACTTCTTCAACGAGGTGAACTATCGGGATCCGCTCGTAATGCGAACTCATATGCATCATTGGATCGAGCTTGCTCGGCCGCCAGCTTTGGGAGTGAGTCAGCTCCGCATAACCCCTCTCTTATACAATATCTGGGACGCGCGCTCGGAAGGGTTGGCAACTGGTGTCGAGGAGATGATGATGCATGCCGGTCTGTTTGACGGTCGTCCACGGTCACGCGAGCTAGTGTGGATCATGTTGGCTCAGCGAGCCGCGCGTGCGCTGAGCGGCTTGTACTTGCACGGAAATGATTTCGAGATGGAGGAGGCGGTTGAGCATGCGATGCGATGGACGCCTCGAGGTTGGCTGCCTGACGGTGCATTAGTTCGCGGGGAACAGCACCTGTATCTGCGACAGCCTGGTTACGGGACCAGCTATCTGTCAGGAAAAATTCAGATTGAGGAATTGCTTGCTGAGCGAGCTCTTCAGCTCCACGACGAGTTCACGATCGGTTCGTTCTTCGATGATTTCTTCGAATCCGGCATTATTCCAACAGTACTCGTTCGCTGGGAGATGACGGGAGAACGAGATCCGATTCTGGATGGTCCGATGGGGTATCGTTAGCCGTCCTGCCCTCCTGTTTTCTTTGGGTTTTTCTAGGCAGTGGATCTAATTGCGAATACGGGAATCTGACCTTTTCTCAAGGGGGAGCGCTCGATAAGTCTCAACCCACTTCTGAGGTCTCCCCCTCACACGATGCAGCTCTCGGAAGTGCTGGTGGCATAAGGGTGTGGCGAGCTCAGAACGAGAATGAAGAGCTACGGCATTACTCCGGGCAGAGTGGCGGTAGGGAGCCCGGGGATGATGCGCTGTGCGTTCTCATAATAGAGGGCTCGGAGTACTTCGTCGGTTAGGTCCATTCCGTAAAGCTTCCAGAATGCGTGGTAGTCACGGTAATAATCGAAGTACTCGTCAGCGGTTTCTAAGACTCGAAAGAAGTACGGATACTCGTCTGGCTGGAAGGAGTCTTTGCCGAACAGGATCCTGTCCTTGTACTTGGTGAAGAAAGACGCAGCGAACCTAGGCTGGCGTCCAAGATCGTAAAGAACCGCACCTATCTCGCCGAGAACGTTCGGATGGGCGTCGAAGATTTTCCCGAGACGTGCCAGGTCGGCAGCGTGCCATCCCATATGCGCGAGGATCCAAGTTGTGTTCGGATGTTTCATCAACATCCGGTTCCGTTCCTCCATCAACTCGTCGAAAGATGGGAAACGATCACGGTCCATGAAGCGACGGTTTTCGAAAATTGCGAGTTCGAGCCATCTCTCATTTGTGAAATCTAAAGTCTCGAAAAACTCAGGTGGGTCCGCTGTATGCACGAACACGGGGATGTTCAGCCTAGCTGCAGTCTCCCAGACTATGTCCAGCTCAGGGTCATCCATAGCGAGCCGCGAGCCGTCCATTTTAGTATGGTAGAGCCCGAACGCCTTACTGATCTCACCTATTCCGACTGCGCCGGCTTCGATGTCTTCTTCCAGCTGCCTGGCAATCTTTAAGCCAGATCCTAGATCGACATTCTCAAGATCGAGTGACGCGAAGAAGACGAAACGGTCCTCGTAGCCAGCTTCACGAACTGCTTCGATCTGGCTTCGGAGTCGCTGGCCGGAGCTCGGCCGTGCTTGGACCATGACACCGATGTTTAATCGGTCCATCTCGGCCACGACACTCTCTATTGTCTCAAGATTATCTAGCGTGGGGGGGTGTCCGTGGATGTCAACGAGAGGAAATCGAGCCCTTGGTACTTCGTTTTCTGGGACAACAAGTGTGGACTCCGGCTTGTACTCGGTGATGCTCGGCGGAGGTATTGTCGGTTCGCGGTCTCTGAAAGACCGTTGCTGTTGTGCGTCACAAGCGATTGGAGCTGCACAGAGTGCGACCAAAATAAAAACTTGTAGCCGGGTCGTTAGGCGCATCTAGGTCGTCTCAAGATCAGGTGGAACGGGCCAAGCTGACCTCCACTAATGATTATCGGCCATAGTGGGGTTCCGCTTGTCTCTATGCATAATACCGAAGCGCGACTGGCCTGCCATATCTCCGAGGGCGATCTTGCTCTCGCGACAATGAGATGTCGTCCGTTTTTGGGCCCCGATCCGACCTGGTTCAGGAGTGAAGTATGTCAAAGAGAATTATGATGCCGTTGGCAGTTTCCGTGGGAGTTTTCCTGATAGGCTCGGTTGAGTTGGTTCATGCGCAAGATCAGGATGAAGTGGATGAAGCCACGGAATTACTTAAGGAGGGCCTTCCCCTTACCCCTGAACGCACTCTTTCGGGGACCTTCACCGAAGGGTCGTGGATCTCACTGGATGTTAGTCCGGATGGACAGACAATTGTTTTTGATTTCCTAGGCGACCTCTATACAATGCCAATTTCCGGGGGAGAGGCGGATCCGTTGACCCAGGGCATGGCATTTGACGGCCAGCCGCGCTTTAGTCCGGATGGGGAAACCATCGTGTTCGTCAGCGATCGCAGCGGTGGTGATGGTGTTTGGACGATATCACTAGACAAAGCTGACACAACACGTATCACGCGCGGGGAGACGAGTGCTTTCCAGTCACCCGAGTGGACCCCGGATGGTGATTATATCGTCGCTACCCGCCAGAGTCCTGGTCAGGGAAAGCTGTGGATGTACCACCGAAACGGTGGAGGGGGCATTCAGTTAATCGAAGAACCTGCCAACGCTCGGACCACCGGTGCGGCTTTTGGTTCGGACGAGAGGCACATCTGGTATAGTCGTCGGACCGGAACTTGGCAGTACAATTCTCCGGGTCGTGATTATCAACTTTGGGTCTATGATCGCGAGACTGGAGAGAACAGTGTTCGTTCAGGTCGATATGGCGGGGCGTTTCGACCGACCCTTTCTCCGGATGGGCGCTGGCTGGTATACGGAAGTCGGCACGTAGCAGAGACTGGTCTTCGGATTCGAGATCTTGAGACTGGAGACGAACGTTGGTTGGCATTCCCGGTTCAGCGTGATGAGCAGGAGTCGCGAGCGGCTCGGGACGCTTATCCGGGAATGAGCTTTACTCCGGATTCCAGAGAGGTAGTTGCATTCTGGGGCGGGAGGATGTGGCGTGTACCTGTGCAGGGAGGTGAGCCGGTCGAGATACCGTTCCGCGTGGATGTCGAGCTTCCGATGGGCCCTGAGGTCGATTTTGACTATCCGATCGAGGACACTCCTACCTTTGTGGCTAAGCAGGTCCGTGACCTTGCGCCTTCTCCGGACGGTAGCCGGCTCGCTTTCACCATCATGGGTGACATTTACGTAAAGGAAATGCCTGATGGCGAACCAGAGAAGGTTGAGGACGTCGATGCGATGGCTGCACAGCCATCGTGGTCTCCGGATGGGGAGCGGATTGTCTTCGCGACATATGCGGATGCCGAAGGTGGACAGCTTTACGCAGTCGACTTAGATGGAGACAATCTTGAACCGATAACAGTGGACGCGGCCTTTTACACGCAGCCTGTATTTTCTCCGGATGGTTCACGTGTGGTGGCTCTGCGAGGTCCGCGCGCCGCATATGAGGAGGCGCTGAGTCAACGTGTCCCGCGAGGTTCGGTAGACCTCGTTTGGATCCCCTCTGATGGTGGTGTGGCGTCATTGATTACACCGATCGCGGGCCTTGGTGAGCCCCATTTCGTTTCGGGTTCGGACCGAATCTATGCGACTCAAAATGGAACGGGCCTGATCTCGATGCGGTGGGATGGTACTGATAAGCGAAGCCACGTTCAGGTACGTGGTGAGAATCCCGGCGGGGGAGAAGGCCCCGCAGCGTCTGTAATCAAGATGGCACCTGAAGGCGATCAAGCGATAGCTCTGGTTGGTAATCAACTCTATGTCGTGACGGTGCCATATGGAGTTGGCGCTGACGCGCCTACGATCTCGGTCGCAAACCCGTCAACAGCGTCTTTCCCGGCGAAACAGTTAACGGATATTGGAGCCCAGTTCCCCACATGGGGAGCTAGTGGAAGAGAGGTTAATTGGGCGCTCGGGAACGCTCACTTCGTATATGATCTCGATGCGGCACAGGCGTTTCAGGACAGTGTCGGGGAGCGGCGAGTCGAAGACGAAGAGGAGGACGAGGAGCCCGAGGACGGTTACCGTCCAGCGGAGTACAGGATCACTGTCGAGTTCGACAGAGACAGTCCCGAGGGTGAAGTAGTTCTAGTCGGAGCTCGCATCATTACAATGAATGGTGATGAGGTGTTTGAGAGCGGGGACATCGTCATCCGCAATAACCGTATTGCTTCGGTAGGGGCCTCGGGGAGTGTGTCGATACCAGACGCCGCAACTCGGATGGACATGTCTGGGCGGACGATCATACCGGGATTTGTAGACACACATGCTCACCTAAGGGGATCTTTCAACATCCATCGTGCACAGCCCTGGTCGTACGCGGCGAATCTTGCATATGGAGTGACCACAGCGCGTGATCCACAAACGGGCTCTAGTGACGTTCTTTCATACGAGGACTTCGTACGAGCCGGGCGGATGGTGGGACCGCGCATCTATAGCACGGGTCAGGGGGTCTTCTCAGGCGAAGGTATAAGTAGCCTTGAAGAAGCCCGGAACGTGTTACGCCGTTACTCTGACTACTTTGACACAAAAACGATCAAGATGTACGGGGCCGGGAATCGCGAGGTGCGCCAGTGGATTATCCAGGCGGCCCGAGAACTAGAGCTTATGCCTACTACGGAGGGTAGTCTTGATCTGCGTCTCAATCTTACGATGGCGCAGGACGGGTACTCCGGAACCGAGCACAATCTCCCCGGTGTCCCTCTCTTCAAGGACGTTGTCGAACTTGTCGCTCAGTCGAACATGGCTACGACTCCTACGATCGTGGTCACGTACGGCGGTCCTTGGGCAGAGAACTTGTTCTATACGACGACTGATGTACTGCGTGATGAGAAATTGGCCACCTTCACACCGTGGGAAGAAATTTATCAGAAGGCTGCGCGCCGGGCGGGTAGCGCAGGTTGGTTCGATCAATCTCAGTACATCCATCAGGAGATTTCTGATTTTCTTGATAATGTGGTAGAGGCCGGTGGCCGTGCGGGCGTTGGGAGTCATGGGCAACTTCAAGGGCTCGGTTACCATTGGGAGCTCTGGCTTACTGGTGCGTCTGATCACATGACGAATCACGAGGCTCTACAGATTGCCACGATCATCGGAGCGGATGCCCTTGGGCTGGATCAGGACCTCGGGTCGCTCGAACCGGGCAAGCTGGCGGATCTAGTAGTGCTCGACGGTAACCCGATCGATGACTTATCAAACACGAACACGGTGCGCTGGGTGATGAAGAACGGACGCCTGTATGAAGGTGACACCTTGAAGCAGGTGTGGCCCAGAGAGCAGGAACCTCAAGGCTTCTACTGGCAGGGCGCGGGTACCATCCCTACCAGAACGACGGGTAACGAGTAACGAGATGACCGCTCCTCTTGAGGACATACGGGTTTGCGATGTTACACAGAACCTCGCAGGTCCATTTTGTGCTCAGATTCTGGCTGACCTAGGTGCTACGGTAATCAAAGTAGAGCCTCCAGGAGGTGACTTGGGTCGTCTGTGGGGTCCTCCGTTCTGGGGGGAAGACTCGACTTTGTTCTTATCCGCAAATCGGGGAAAGCGGAGCATCATTCTTGACCTGAAGCAGCAGGAGGGAATGGATGTTCTGAAGAGGATCGTTACGTCGGCTGATGTCTTCATACAGAGTTCGCGACCGGCTGCCGCTTCAGGACTCGGCATTGATGAAGCGTCGGTCCGCGTTTGGAATGAGGACATTGTTCATATGTCGTTGAGCGCCTACGGGCAGAAGGGCCCGATGAGCGATCAGCCTGGGTATGACCCGCTCATGCAGGCATATGCTGGAATTATTTCAGTGACCGGACAACCGGGAGGACCACCCACTCGAGTAGGCGGATCGGTTGTGGATTTTGGCACGGGCATGTGGGCGGCACTGTCGATCATTAGCGCTTTGCGTGAGCGGGATCGGACGGGGAAGGGAGTGGCTCTTGAGACGTCCCTGATGGACACATCGTTGGCATGGGTCTCTTACCATATGATGGGATACATGGCGACGGGTGAGGTTCCCGGTCCACGAGGATCCAGTCTCGGCGCCATCGCACCGTATCGGGCTTTCCAAACCTTAGACGGATACGTGATGATAGCAGCAGGAAATGATGCAATTTTTAGTCGTTTGTGCGACGCGCTTGGACTAGTGGATACGGCAGAGGATCCCCGTTTCGCTTCGAACTCAGACAGGGTTGCGCATCGGAATGACTTGGATGCGATCATTGAGGGAGCTACATCTCAGATTTCGACAGGCGAATTACTAGAGAGAACTCTTCGAAATGCCATCCCGGCATCAGCGATACAATCGATTGCGGATATAGTCGATGATCCTCAGGTCGCCGAAGCAGGTATGTTCCAGACCGTGGGCCATCCTGAATTAGAAGGCTACAGGGACGTGTCTCTTCCTCTCCAGATCGATGGTGTGCGGCCAAGGGCCACGCGTGTGCCACCAACACCAGGTGAACACTCAATTGAAATTCTTGAAGAACTCGGCTTCGACGGAGAGGAGGTCGATCGCCTGTTTGATGTAGGAGCAGTCAGCAAGGGCAGCTGAGAAAGTTGTTACTGCCTAACCTGGGACCAAAGCGACTCTGAATTCGATAAAGGGTCTTCGTGCTCCAGGATCGGCGGCGCCCCAGAATGATTGAGCTAGTATGCTACTGGTATGAACGCGCGCCGATCCGGTTAGAGCGGCAATCACGCCGCCTATCGCTATCAGTATGAAGATTTTTGCGGCCGTGTGCTGATCAGGCTTGGAGGGCATAGCGAGTACGGAGCTTTTGGCGAGGGTCGGAAGCTAGATTGGCTTAGCCGTCCTCGACAGCGCCCATGTCCCGGCGGTGCTGCTGCGCCTACTTTGGTGTGCGTCTGCTTGCGGGAGTGGTCGTACCTATTTGTCGCTGAATGACTTGAACCCTCTGACGGAACCGAACATGATTCGAGCCAACGTGCTGCTCGGGACTCTTCTTGTCCTTGGTGCCTGCAACTCTGGTAGTGACGAAGCCGAAACTGCAGCTGATACCGCCAT
>CEUQ01048021.1_pt1 | contig 14704 bp, 14 predicted proteins | sample 361491 | NCBI WGS metagenome assembly CEUQ01 (sample SAMEA2622796, study PRJEB7988) | marine metagenome | biome: marine biome (ENVO:00000447); feature: marine epipelagic mixed layer (ENVO:xxxxxxxxx); material: "saline water (ENVO:00002010), including plankton (ENVO:xxxxxxxx)" | depth 120 m | reverse complement strand
AATGACAAATAATATGTTTTTTATAGCAAATTGGAAAATGTTTGGTGATTTTAAGTCAGTAAATTCTACCAAAAAAGTGATTAAACTTTCAAAAAACAAAAAATACAAAAAAGCTAAAATAGTATATTGCCCCCCTTATACTTTAATAAATAATTTTATAAAATTAGTAAAAAATACGAAAGTTGAAGTTGGTGCACAAAATTGTCATCATTCTCAGTCACCTGGACCATTTACTGGATCTATAAATGCTGATTTAATAAAATCTTGTGGAGCAAAGTATGTAATAATTGGCCATTCAGAAAATAGAGTAACGGGTGATACTAATTATGATATTAATCTCAAAATTAAAGCTGCACTAAAAAAAAAATTAAAAGTAATCCTTTGTATTGGTGAAACACTTAAAGATAAAAAGAAAAATAAAACAAATTTAATTTTAAAATCTCAAATAAAAAAAGGACTTAAAAATATAAAAAAAAATAAAAATATAATTTTTGCTTACGAACCAGTTTGGTCCATAGGAACAGGAATTATCCCCAAAATTAATAATCTTGAAAAACAAGTTGCTGTTATAAAAAAAATGATAATGAAACATTGGAGTTTAAAAAAACCAACTATAATCTATGGTGGATCTGTAAATTCAAAAAATATTAAAGATTTAAAAGAAATTAGTTTAATTAATGGTTTTTTGATAGGTGGGGCTTCACAAAATTCTAATAATTTTATTGATATCATAAAAAAAACTATTAATTAAACCCAATGGAAAATATTTTATTAATAATAAATATTATACTGGCAATTCTGCTAGTGGTATTTGTTTTATTTCAAAAATCAGAAGGTGGAGCTCTTGGTATAGGAGTTTCACAAGATAATTTTATGTTTTCTAGATCTGCAGGTAATTTTTTAACAAAAGCTACTGCAATAATTGCTACATTGTTCATTATCTGTAGTTTAGCACTTACAATTATCTCAAGAGATGATTTAACCCCAAAATCATCAGTTTTGGACATAATTGAAGAAAATTCAGATGATGCGCCAAAAATTCCTGAAAATAATAATTAATCCTTTCAATTTTAATTATTTAACGTTATAAAATAATTCCATGGCGCGATACATATTCGTTACTGGCGGCGTGGTTTCATCCTTAGGAAAAGGATTATCTTCTGCATCACTGGCTTATCTTTTAAAATCACAAGGTTATAAAGTAAGAATAAGAAAAATGGATCCTTATTTAAATGTTGATCCGGGTACAATGAGTCCATTTCAACATGGAGAAGTTTTTGTTACAGATGATGGAGCCGAAACTGATTTAGATCTTGGCCACTATGAAAGATTTACAAATATTTCTGCAAAAAAAACTGACAACATAACAACAGGAAGAATTTATAGCGATATTATCAAGAAGGAACGTAAAGGTGGATATTTGGGTAAAACAGTTCAAGTAATACCCCATGTAACAGATAGAATAAGAGAATTTATAAAAGGTGATATTACAAATGAGGATTTTGTAATTTGTGAAATTGGAGGAACAGTCGGTGATATTGAGAGCTTACCTTTCGTTGAAGCGATACGACAGTTTTCAAATGAAGTCGGAAGAAATAAAAGTTTATTTATTCATTTAACTTTTGTTCCATTCTTGAAATCATCAGATGAAATCAAAACAAAACCAACTCAACACTCTGTCAAAGAATTAAGAAGTCTTGGAATTCAGCCAGATATAATAATTTGTAGATCACAAAAATCTATACCTTTAGACCAAAGAAAAAAAATATCATTATTTTGTAATGTCTCAATCGAAAATGTTATAGAGACTGTTGATGTGAGAACAATTTATGAAGCACCTATAAGTTTTTACAATGAAAAATTGGACAATCAAGTCTTGAAATATTTTAAATTAAAGCCCAAAAAGAAAGTGAATCTATTACCCTGGAAAAAAATTACCAAAACTGTTTTGGAAACAAGAAAAAAAGTAAATATAGCGATTATAGGAAAGTATGTAAATCTAAAAGATGCTTATAAATCTTTAGATGAAGCATTAATTCATGGAGGAATAAAAAATAATATAAAAGTAAATTTAGTTAGAATTGAATCAGATAAATTAAAACAAAACCAAATTAACAATGTTTTAAAAGATGTATCTGGTGTATTAATTCCTGGGGGATTTGGAAAAAGAGGTACAGAAGGAAAAATAGCTGCAATTAGTTATGTTAGAAAAAACAAAATTCCTTTTCTTGGTATCTGTTTTGGTATGCAAATGGCAGTAATAGAATTTGCTAGAAATACATTAAAAATTAAAAATGCTGGATCTACTGAATTGGATAAAAATTGTTTTCCAGCAATTGGTTTATTAAATGAATGGAATAAAGATGGAAAAATAATAAAAGGAACAAATAAAGACTTAGGTGGCACCATGAGATTGGGTTTATATGAAGCAAATTTAAGACATAATTCATTGATACAAAAAATTTATAACACAAAATCAATTTTTGAAAGACACAGACATAGGTATGAAGTGAATAGTAATTTAAAAAACAAATTTGAAAATAAAGGAATGTTATTTTCTGGCATGTCTCCTGATGGTAAGTTGCCTGAAATAATTGAGCTTAAAAATCATCCATGGTTTATTGGTGTTCAATATCATCCAGAATTTAAGTCTAGACCTTTGTCTCCACATCCTTTATTTTCATCATTTATCAAAGCTGCTAAATATTATTAATGTTAAATAAAGTTATAAAATGTAATAATTTTGAGATATCTAATAAGAAAAAAATATCTCTTATTTCTGGTCCTTGTCAGCTTGAAACTGAACAGCATGCAATGGATATGGCGGGTAAAATTAAAGAAATTGCCTCAAAATTTGAAATAGGATTTATATATAAAACTTCATTCGACAAAGCTAATAGAACTAGCCTGAAAGGCAAAAGAGGAGCCGGATTGGACTCTTCATTGCCAATTTTTGATAAAATTAAAAAAGAGTTTAACATTCCAGTGTTAACTGACATCCATACTATAGATCAATGTGCTATCGTATCTAAGCATGTTGATGTTTTGCAAATACCAGCTTTTTTATGTCGTCAAACTGATTTATTAGTAGCGGCTGCTAAAACTAAAAAAATAATAAATGTTAAAAAAGGACAATTTTTAGCACCATGGGACATGACAAATGTAACAAAAAAAATTTCTGAGTCTGGAAATGAAAATATTCTTGTTACAGAGAGAGGTGCTAGTTTTGGATACAACACTTTAGTTTCGGATATGAGATCTATACCTATAATGGCAAAAAATGGTTACCCAATTGTTTTTGATGGCACCCATTCAGTTCAGCAACCCGGTGGTCTTGGAGAAAAAAGTGGAGGTCAAAGAGAATTTGTTGAATATCTCTCAAGAGCTGCTACCGCAGTTGGAATAGCAGCAATTTTTTTAGAAACTCATCAAGATCCTGATAATGCTCCATCAGATGGACCCAATATGGTTCCATTAAATAAATTGGAAAATCTGATTTCCCAAATAGTTGAAATAGATAATTTAATTAAATTTAAATGAGCAAAATTACTAAAGTAATTGCCAGACAGGTCTTTGATAGCCGAGGCAATCCAACAATTGAAGCAGAAGTTTTTGCAAACAATATGAAAGCTAGAGCAATATGTCCATCTGGAGCATCCACTGGATCACATGAAGCATATGAAAAAAGAGACACTAATAATAAAAAATATTTAGGAAAAAGTGTACTAAAAGCTGTTAAACTAGTTAACACAATTATCTCAAAAAAATTAAAAAATCAAAATATACACAATCAAGAAAAAATTGATTATATTTTAATTAAACTTGACGGAACAAAACAAAAGAAGAAATTTGGCGCTAATGCACTATTGGCCATTTCTATGGCTGTAAAAAAACTATCCGCAAGAATTCGCAAAGTTCCTTTATATAAAACTTTTTTTATTAAAAAAAATTTTAAATTACCTTACCCTTTAATGAATGTAATTAATGGTGGAGCACATGCAAATAATGGTCTTAGAATACAGGAGTTTATGATTAGACCTGATAAAGCCAAATCAATTACAGAGGCATTAAGAATGTGCTATTTGGTAGTTAATAATTTGAGAAACATAATTAAAAAAAGAGGAGAATCTACATCAGTTGGGGACGAAGGTGGTTTTGCACCAATGATTAATGAAAATCAAGATGCTTTAAAATTAATCAAAAAAGCAATAGAAAAATCTGGTTTTAAAAATGGCAAAGATATATCTATATGTTTGGATGTTGCTGCAAATGAATTATTTAAGAATAACAAATATTCTGTTCATTCAAAAAAATTTATATCAGCAGACAAAACAATTAAGGAATATTTAAAATTAATTAAAAAATATAAAATTAAGTCTATAGAAGATCCATTTGCGGAGGATGATTGGTCTTCTTGGAATAATTTTATGAAAAAAATCAATGAAGAAACTCAAGTTGTGGGTGATGACTTGTATGTAACTAATCTAGAAAGATTAAAAGTAGGTTTTCTAAATAAATCTTCCAATTCTATATTAATAAAATTAAACCAAATAGGAACAGTTACAGAAACCATAGAAGTAATAAAATTTGCTCAATTGATTGGCTTTAGTACCATCATATCTCATAGATCAGGTGAGAGTGAGGATACATTTATTTCGGATCTCGCTGTGGGGACCAATTCTAACCAAATAAAAACAGGGTCTTTAGCTCGTTCTGAAAGAGTCGCAAAATATAATCAACTTTTAAGAATTGAAGAGAAACTTGGAAAATCAGTCAAAATGAATAAGATAAATTAATGTTTGTTAAAATAAAAAACAATTATTTTACGCTGATATCAACTATTTTATTTTTATATTTTTTTTTTAATCTTTTAGATGGAGAAAGAGGCTTAATTTCTTATTTTGATAAAAAAAATATTTTAAAAGAATTAAAAAATGATGAGACAAATATATCCAAAAAAATAAATGATCTTGAAGTTAAAAATTCACTTTTAACTGATAATTTGGATTTAGATTATATAGAGATTTTGATAAGACAAAAATTTTTATTTGGTAAAAATAAAGAAAATACCTATATAATTAAGACTAATGAAAAATAGACACCCTGAAAAAATTAATAATCCAACAAATCCAATAAAAAAAAAACCAGACTGGATTAAATCAAAGTTATTAAATAGTCAGGAATTTTTTTTAACAAAAAGTATTGTTAACCAGAATAAGTTAAAAACTGTTTGTCAGGAGGCAAATTGTCCAAATATAACTGAGTGTTGGAGCAAAAGACATGCTACATTTTTAATTATGGGTGAAATTTGTACTAGAGCATGTGCTTTTTGCAACGTTACAACCGGAAAGCCAAAAATTTTAGATCCTTTAGAACCTCTAAAAATTGCATCAGCAATAAATAAGTTAAACCTAAAACATGCTGTAATTACTTCTGTTGATAGAGACGATTTGATTGATGGCGGTGCTAATCATTTTTATGATGTAATTATTGAAACAAAAAAACAAAACCCAAAAACTACAGTTGAAGTTTTAACACCGGACTTCTTAAGAAAAGGTTACTCTTATAAAAAAGTTATCGAAGCAAAACCAGATGTTTTTAATCATAATATTGAAACTGTTCCCGGTCTTTATAGAAAAATAAGACCTGGCTCTAGATATTTTTCATCATTAGAGTTGCTAAAAAATTCAAAAAAAATCGACAATAAAATTTTTACTAAATCAGGGTTAATGGTTGGTTTAGGTGAAAATAAAGATGAGATTATTCAAGTGATGGATGATTTGAGATCCGCAGAGGTTGATTTTTTGACAATTGGACAATACTTACAACCCTCTGAAAAACATCATCCACTTGATAGATATTACACACCAAAAGAATTTGAGGAGTTAAAGCATATAGCAAAGTCAAAAGGTTTTTTATTAGTTTCATCTTCTCCTTTAACAAGATCTTCTTATCATGCGGATGAAGATTTTGATAAGTTAAGAAAATATAGAAATAGAAATCATTAATGCCAAAAGCATCAATTACAAGATTAATTGATAATAGAAAAGATAAACTGATTGATTTTGTGTTGGATATTGAAAAATATCCTGATTTTATTCCATTTTGTGAGAGTTCGAAAGTCCATGAGAGAAAAGATGACGGTGAAACTACAAATATAATTGCTGATCTAACAATAGGAAAAGGACTATTTAAAGATACTTTTAAAAGTGATGTAAAATATATAAAAAAAGATGATCTTATTCACGTTGTAAACATAGGTGGTCCATTAAAATATTTAGAAAATAATTGGAAATTTCAAAATAAAGGAAACTCAATGAGCGGATATAAAACAGAAGTTATTTTTGATATAGATTTTGAAATTGAAAATAAATTTTTAAACATTTTAATGACAAAATCTTTTCAATTTGGCTTAGAAAAGATAGCAGATGCTTTTCAAGAGAGAGCAGAAAATCTTTAAATTAAACCTAAAATCATTTTAAATGCTTGAATAACTGTAGATTTTTGAATTTGATTTCTATTTTTATTTTTGAATAAGTTTTTTTTAATTAATATTTTATTTCCTTTTTTTATACCGATGTAGACTAGACCAACTGGTTTTTGTTTTGTACCACCTTTTGGACCAGCTACACCAGTTATGGAAATTGATATATTAGATCTACTTATTTTACTTAAGTTTTTTACCATTGACAAACATGTTTGATGGCTAACAGCACCATATTTGTTAATAGTAGATTTTGGAACTTTTAGTAATCCTATTTTTGCATTATTCGAATATGTAACTAAACCCATATCAAATATTTTTGAAGAACCACTAATTGATGTAATTGTACTAGATAATAGTCCACCAGTGCAAGATTCTGCAAAAGAAACTTTAAAATTTCTTTTTTTCAATAATTTAATTATTTTTCCTGCAATTTTTTTCATGACGTAATAACCATATATAGTACCAGCACAGCTACCACATAAAGTCCGGCACAAACATCATCCATAATAACACCAAAACTATTTTTAAAATTTTTATCGTAGTAGCTAACTGGATAAGGTTTAGTTATGTCGAATATTCTAAAAAGAATAAACATTATAAAATAAAATATTAATACTTCTCCAGTATCCTTTATACCTTCATGAGCTATTTCATAAAGGCAAATAGGAATAGATTGTCCAATAAATTCATCAATAACAACTTCTTTTGGATCTTTATTATCTAAGTCTTTTATAAAGATATTTACTGCAAAAATAGATATTAAAAAGATAATTATAATTCCTGCTAAAATAATATTTGGTGAAAAATTGAATATATGAAATATAAAAAATAAAAATATTGTTGTTGTTAAAGAAGCATAGCTTCCAGGTATCTTTTTTAATTTTCCAATACCAAACAAAGTAACAAATAAAAAAATTAATTTATTCATATTTATTTATTGAAACTATAGTTTCACAAGCAATAGCTTTTTCTTTTCCTATTAAACCAAGTTTTTCTACAGTTTTTCCTTTTAGATTTATCATACTTTTATCTAAGTTAATTAAATTTGATAATGAATTCAAAATTTTGTTTCTATATTTTGAAACTTTGGGTTTTTCACAAATTAAATTAATATCTATATTATTAATATAATAATTATTATTTTTTAAAATTGAAATAATGGGTTTTAACATTTTAAAAGATCTAATATTTTTAAATTTATTTTTATTACTTGGGTATAAAAAACCGATATCATTTTTCCTAAGAGCACCAAGCAACGCATCTATAATAGAGTGCAAGATAACATCACCATCTGAATGTCCCTGCAAACCTGAATGAAAAGGTATATTCACACCACCTAGATATAGTTTTTTTTTTTTAATTAATTTATGAATATCAAATCCTATTCCATAGAAAGTTTTTATATTAAGTTTTAAATCATTCTTTTTTGTAATTTTTATATTTTTTTTTTCACCTCTTACAAATTTTATATTTTTATCATTATTTAAAAATAATGATGCTTCATCTGTTATAAAATTTTTATTTTTTTTTACTAATTTATATAAAGTATTGAAATCAAAACATTGTGGAGTTTGAGTAAGTAATAAATTTTTTCTATTTAAATTAACTATTTTATTTTTACCTTTATATTTTGTTGAATTTTCAGTTTGTATAAACGGAACTACTGCTTTATTTTTTTTTAAATATTTATTTAGTTTTTTTAAAAGATTAACTGAAAAGTATGGTCTAGCAGCATCGTGTATGAATACATTATTAACCTTTTTATTCTTTAAATAATCAAGCGCTTTTTTTGAAGATATATATCTTTCATTTCCACCTTTTATTACTTCAACAATTTTATTTTTTTTGAAAAAATTAGGTTTATTTAAAACTAAAATTATCTTTTTAAAAAGATTTGATTTGATTGCTGTATCTATAGAATGCATAAATAAAGGTTTATTCTTATATTGAATGAATTGTTTAGGTACTTTCGAGCCAAATCTAATACCTTTTCCTGCAGCCAATATTATGAAATAGTTATTCATCTATTTATTTTAATTATTTTTCATGTATTTTTAAATAATGTTATCTTTCCTAAAGAGAAATTTATTTATTACAATCCTTTTCTTTCTTTCTTTATTTGTTGGATTTTTAACATTTCTAACATTTATTGATAAAAGTTTTCTAGAACTTAATGAAAAGAATCTACAATCACTTTTAATTTTAAGTGCTATATTATTATTTTTGCTTCTAATTTTCATTTATTTAGAAATAACTAATTCTTTTAAAAAAAATATTAATTTAAGAGGTTCTATTGCAAATAAGAAATATATAATATTTTTTTCTTTATTTACTCTTATTCCATCACTGTTAATATCAATTTTTTCATTATTTTTATTTACATTTGCCCTAGATAAATACCTTGATAAAAAAATAACTACAGCAGTAAATAATTCATATGAAATTGCTAAACAGTACGTCGATGAAAAAAGAAATAAAATAGAGTCAGATATTGTTTTGATTGCATTTGACTTAAATAAATTTTCCGGTTTATTTATTGAAAATCAAAATCAATTTAAAAGATATTTTAGCACACAGAAAATAATTAGAAATATTGATCATCTTTATTTAATAAATAGTAATGGAAAACTTATTTTATCAGCAGATGATGATGTATATTTGCCTATTGAAGAAAAAGCACTAAAAATGGTTTTAAACGATGAAAGACCACTTAAAATCATAAATGCATTTGAAAATAAATCTGCAGCAATAATTAAACTTTCAAATTATGAAAATTTATATTTATATGCAATAAAATTTCTTGATAAAAATATATCTAAATATTTGACAGAATCAGAAGAAGCAATTAACTTTTACTATACAGTTGAAAATCAAAATTTAGGAATAAAAATTTCATTTGCCATTATATATATAATTATAGTCACCCTTTTACTTTTTATTTCAATTACAATTGCAATCAGATTTTCCTCACGTTTTTTTATTTCTATTAATAATCTTATTTCTGCTTCAAACGAAATAGGAAAAGGAAATTTAAATACAAAAGTTCCAGAAATAAAAGCAGATAAAGAAATGGAAATTTTAAATCAAAATTTTAATGCAATGATTGATAAACTCCAAGTTCAGCAAAATAAACTTTTAATTTCTGAAAGACATGAAGCATGGGAAAGTATAGCGAGAAAATTGGCACATGAAATTAAAAACCCTCTAACACCCATGCAATTAACAATAGACAATTTAAAAACAAAGTATTCAATAAACTTAGACCAAAACAACAAAAAACTATATGAAAAGAATCTTTTATTAATGAAAAATCAAATTAAACAAATTGAGAATCTTGTTAATGAATTTTCTGATTTTGCTAGGATGCCCAAGCCTTTTTATCAAAAAAATAAATTTATTAAAATTTTAACTAATAATATAGAATTATTAAAAAAATTAGACGATTCCATTGAAATTAATTTTGATTCTAAAAAATATGATGATTTAGAAATTTATTGTGATGCAGAACAGATTTCTAGAGTAATAGTAAATTTAATTAAAAATTCCATAGAAAGTATACAAGAAAAGTCATTAAAAACAGTAGATTTTGATAAAAAAATTACTATAGATTTAACTAGATTAAATAACTATATATTACTAACAATTAGAGATACCGGATTAGGTTTCTCAAATAATGAAAAAAATAATTTAATTAAACCTTATTACACTACAAAAAAAAATGGATCAGGATTAGGCTTGTCAATTGTAAACAAAATAATAAATGACCATAATGGTAGGATAGATTTTATATCAATGGAAAATGGGGCAAAGATAGATTTAACATTACCCCTAAAATTAAATGAAAATGGCAACTGAAATATTAATAATAGATGATAATGCTGATATTCGTTTTGTAATTAATGAGTTAATTACAGATGCAGGATATAAAACGCGATTAGCAGCTAATTATAACCAAGCATTAACAGAAATAGATAAAAAATTACCTGATATAGCAATAATTGATGTTAAATTAGATAAAAGCGATAGAGATGGAATTGAACTTCTAAATCATTTGAAGAATAAAAATAAAGATATTCCTGTTATTATAATATCAGGTCATGCTAATATAGAAATGGCTGTTAATTCTCTTCAAGCAGGTGCATTTGAATTTATTCAAAAACCATTTGACAAAGATAGGTTGTTAAATTTTGTAAAACGCGCAGATGAAAACTCTAAACTAAAAAAAGAAAATAAATCATTGCAGAATAAAATATTTCACACCTTTGAAATTATTGGAAAAAGTCAAAATATAGTATCGATACGTGATCAAATTCAAAAACTTTCATCTTCTGAAAGCCGAGTATTTATAAGCGGACCTACTGGATCAGGAAAAGAATTATTAGCTAGAAAATTACATAAAAATTCAAAAAGAAGCAAAAATCCATTTATAATAATTAACGGAGCTCTGCTTGAAGCAAAAAAATATGAAGTAGAGTTACTTGGTGAAGAAAAAAATGATGGATCAATTCTATATGGTGCTTTAGAAAAAGCTTCAGGCGGTGTATTACTAATTGATGAAGTAACTGAAATCCCTCTTTCTATACAATCTAAAATTTTAAGAATTTTAATTGACCAAAAGTTTAGAAGAGTAAATGGTAATCATGATATTAAAGTTGATGTCAGAATTATATGTACTAATAGCAAAGATATATCTAAAGAAATTATGAATGGTAACTTTAGAGAAGATCTTTATCATAGATTAAATGTTTTCAATATTAACATTGAACCATTAACCAAAAGAATTGAAGATATACCATTGTTAGTTAACTATTTTTTAAAACATATGTGTGAGAACTATAATATTAAGTTTTTTTCAATAAATGATAGTAGTTATTTACTCAATTATACATGGCCAGGAAATGTTAGGGAGTTAAGAAATTTAATTGAAAGAGTGGTTATATTATCTCAGGGACAAAGTGAAATGCAAATTTTGAATGTTATAAAAGAGTCAATTTCAACAAAAACAACTGAAAATAATTTTTCAATCTCAGAGTCTCTTAGTATACCTCTTAGAGAGGCACGTGAAAACTTTGAAAAGGAATATTTGACTACTCAAATAAAGAAATTTGGTGGAAATATCTCAAAAACAGCTAAATTTGTTGGCATGGAAAGGTCAGCATTGCACAGAAAATTGAAACTACTTGGAGTTAAAGATTTAAATTAATGAATATAATTATATGTGGGGCTGGAAGGGTAGGCTTTACTATTGCTAAATTATTAAGTGAGCAAAACCACTCAATTACTGTAATTGATCAGTCTAGTGAAGATATTCAAAAAATTAACGATACACTAGATGTAAAAGCTATTGTTGGTAAAGCAACATCACCAACTATCTTAGAAAATGCAAATTCTAAAGATGCAGATATGATTATTGCTGTAACAAGAAATGATGAAATTAACATGATGATTTGTCAAATAGCCTTTTCTTTATTTAAAATTCCAAAAAAAATCGCAAGAATAAGGGCTCAAGACTATTTGAATCCTAAATTTTCACAATTATATAATAAGGAGAATTTACCAATTGATGTAATAATATCTCCTGAATTAGAGATAGCCAAATCTATACAAAGAAAATTGGAAGCACCTGGTGCCGAAGACAACATACCTTTTGCAGATAATAAAATTAAGCTTCTAGAAATTTTTATTGAAGAATCTTGCCCTATAGCAAATATAAAACTTAATGAATTAACAAAAAATTTTCCAAAATTAAATGCAAATATCCTTGGTGTAATTAGAGAAGGAAAATTTATATTTTTAAAAAAAAATGATGTTATTAAAAAGAAAGATACAGCTTATGCTATAGTTAACTCATCTCAAATGACTGAAACTCTTAGAGCTTTTGGACATAATGAAAAAATTTCTAACAAGATATTAATAATAGGAGGTGGAAATGTCGGTTTTAATTTAGCAAAAAATATTGAACAATCTTTCGAGGATGCGCGAATTAAAATTATCGAAAAAAATAAAGATAGAGCAGAATTTATAGCAAATGAATTGAATAATACTATTGTAATAAATGGAAATGGCCTTGATGAAGATATTTTGTCAGAAGTAAATTTAGAGGATGTTGAAACAGTTTTAGCATTAACTAATGATGATGAAGATAATTTAATGGTAAGTGTAATCGTTGAAAAATTTTCTAAAGGTAAAAGAACTATGGCATTGATTAATAAACCAAATTACTCATTATTAAAATCATCATTAAAAATTGATGATCTTATTGATCCAAGACTAACCACTGTGTCAAGTATTCTTAAACATGTTCATAAAGGAACAATAGAAAATGCATATTCTATATTGAATGGTGAATATGAAGTTATAGAAGCAGAAATTATTGAAACCTCAGAATTAGTGAACAAAGAATTAAAAAACAGCAATCTTCCAGACGAAATAAGAATTGGAGCTGTACTAAGAAAAAATGAAATAATTATACCAAGATCAAACTTTATTTTTCAAAAAAAAGACGTAGTTGTTTTTTTAGCACAAAAAGATCAAATTCAATTAGTAGAAAATTTATTCAGATTAAGTGCTATATAATTTTATGAACAAATTTATCCTAAACTATTTAGGAATCTTTTTTATTTTATTATCTATATTGTCTTTTTTTAATATAATTTATTCATATTATTTTAATCTTTATTTAAATATAAATACTTATTTTTATACATTTTTAATTTCTCTTCTAGTTGGTCTATTTTCACTTATTTACAAAAGACAAGAAGGTAAAATTAATATTTATCAAAAAATTTTTACAGTATTTATGGGTTATTTTTTACTTCCTGTTTTTATTTCTATTCCTTTCTATCTAAGTATTTATAATGTTACTTTTTTAGACTGTTACTTTGAAGCAATTTCAGGATTTACTTCAACTGGATTTACTATTTTTGAAAATATAAAACATATTGATGAGAGTTTGATTCTTTGGAGATCAACCTCTCAGTGGATAGGTGGTATATATTTTTTGTTCTCTATTTTATTACTTATTGATATTTTTGATGATAGTTTAAAAAAATCATTAACCCACTTTATATCATTTAATTATTCAGAAATTTTTAAGCAATTTTTAAAAATATTAATTCTTTACACTGCATTAACTTTTTTAATTTTTCTAATTTTGAAATTTATCAATTTAAGAACATTTGACTCTTTTAATTTATCAATGACTATTATTTCATCGGGTGGTTTTTTACCAATTAACAGTATAGATACAATCATTAATACTAATCTAAAAGAAATTGTAATGGCTTTTTTAATGTTGTTCCCCTTTTTTAGTTTGTATTTATTTTACAATATTTTCTTTCTAAAAAATAAAACTTTAAATTTTTTTGCAGAAGATATTTATTTATTTATTTATTTTTTATTCCTAATAAGTATTTTTTTTATTTTATTTAATTTTAACTATGATTTTTCTTCAATTTTATTTTCATTAACAAGTAGTATGTCAAATATAGGAATTTCTTTAATAAATTCACCAGAAAGTTTATGGTTTATTTATTTGATCATCATTGTTATTGGTGGATCTTTTTTTTCAACAAGTTCTGGATTAAGATTATTAAAAATATTTTTTTTATTTAGATATTCTATAAATGAAATCCTTTCTTACTCAAAACCTAACTATATATATACAAATAAATTTAAATTAATTGAAACTAGTATTGATCAGAAAGATATTAATAAGTATTTTTTATCAGTTTTAATTTTTATTATTTCTTTATTATTGATTATTTCATTATTTACAATTTTTCATATAAATTTCGATGAAGCTTTCAAATTAGGTATTTTAACATTAATGAATACAGTTAATTCATCAATGTACAATCTAAGTAATTTTAACTTTTTTGACCTAAATACTCAATCCAAACTAGTAATGATAATATTTATGATAATAGGTAGAATTGAACTGTTAACTTTAGTAATAATTGCAAAAAAATTTCTTTTTAAAAATTAAATTTATATTATATAACTTTATGCGATGCGCCCTTAGCTCAGCTGGATAGAGCAACGGTTTTCTAAACCGTGGGTCGGAGGTTCGAATCCTTCAGGGCGCGCCATTTTTTCCTATCTACTCAGGTTTTTTTAATATTGATGATAGCCTATGTTTCTGCTTTACTCATGATAATTCAAATTATTTTTTGAATTATTTGTTAACAAATAAATAAACAAGAGGAATAAATAATG
>CEUQ01188200.1_pt1 | contig 14755 bp, 13 predicted proteins | sample 361491 | NCBI WGS metagenome assembly CEUQ01 (sample SAMEA2622796, study PRJEB7988) | marine metagenome | biome: marine biome (ENVO:00000447); feature: marine epipelagic mixed layer (ENVO:xxxxxxxxx); material: "saline water (ENVO:00002010), including plankton (ENVO:xxxxxxxx)" | depth 120 m | reverse complement strand
TTGAATTATTTTAGTCTTGGTTATGCACAGGAGCAGCCCTTTAGTAGCCAGAATAATAGTGGATATCAAATATCTAGTGAAAAGTATATAACTGACGCTAGTGGTAATATTAAAATGAATGTCAATATATGGGGCCATGTAGCGCAGCCTGGTAGTCATATGGTCTTTGAGGGCATAGATATGGTGACATTATTATCAATGGTTGGTGGACCAAAAAGTGGAGCAAAATTAGATAGGATCAAGTTGATTAGAGAGGTCCCGGAGCAGGATGGTCAGATAGTATATACGTTAAATTTTAATAAATTTCTTGATTCTGGTGATAGAACTAATTTCATAAAGATCAAACCAAATGATACCATTGTCATACCACAAAAATTTTCTAGTCTTTTGATGTCTAGAGCAAGTGGTATTAATACGATTCTGAGTCTAATAACTCTTTCTATCCAAATCAGCAACGTGTTAAGTAATTAAAATGAATGAAAAATTAAAACTACAAAATTCAATACAAGAATTAACAATAAGAGATTATTACTTTTTATTAAGGGTACACCTGAAAAAGATCATATTTTTTACATTGTTAGGGCTTATTATCAGTATTTATCAACTTCTTACAACACCACCCTCCTATACTGCTATAGCTACCATTGTGGTCCGTGAAAAACCTGGAGCTAATATCATAATGGATCTAACAGGTGATAGAGAAAGGAATAGGATTGAGAATGAACTTCAATTGATCCGGTCAAGGACAGTTGCAAAAGTTGCAATTGAAAAATTATGGTTAATTAAAAAGAACAACCTTGATCTTTTTGGGTCGTATCCATTCTACCCCAGAGGTAAAAGATTGAGGACCTATTTTAAAGAAATGGTTTCATTTGGTTTATACGATCCTAAACAAGATGCACCAAATCATTATAATGAGGATTACTCTGATGAAATTGGTGAAAGGTTCGCGAGTACGTTAATATCTAGAATTAATTTAAACCCAAGGAATAATTCGGATATAATTGATGTCTCATATACTAGTGTTTGGCCAGAAGAAGCAAAATTAATAATCAATACTGTTATAGATACCTACAAGGAATTTGATCAGAAACTAAGTAGTGAAAATGCTTCTAGCTCAGTAACATTTTTACAGAATCTTGTTGAAGATCAAGAAAAAGATTTGTTCCTAGCTGAGGAGGAATTAACACTATTCAAAAAACAAGAAAGAATGTATGATCTTGATGGTACTGCCATAGATATCACTTCGCAAATCGCTTCTATTGAGTCAAATATTTATTCTACAAAATCAGAAATAATTATTAATAAAGAAAAATATAATATTTTAAAATCAAAACTATCAGATGATGAAAAAGATTTTGCTGAAAAAATAGTTAATACTATAAATGCCCAAGTAGTTTCATTAAGAAATGAAATTGGCCAATTAGAGGGACAGTTGATACAGAACATTGCTTTATATGGTCAAGAGCATAATGCCATCAAATCTATTACAAAAAAGATTGATGCCCTCAAGTCTCAATTAAATAAAAAAGTTAATGAATTAACTAACCAAGGTATTGTTGTACAAGATCCTTTAAAATCGCGACAGGAAATCATATCTGAAATAATTTCATTGGACTCTGAGATAACAGTACTTCAGCTAAAGCTTAAACAATCTGATGAATTATTAACCATTTTCAATGATAAGTTAAATGTTCTTCCTCCTAAACAATTAGAATTTTCTAGATTGCAGAGAAATAATATTGTTCTTAATCAAAACTATAATATGCTCAGACAGAAACTTGAGGAAGCAAAAATAAATGTTGCTTCGCAAGTGGGTAAGGTACAAGTGGTTGATTACGCTAGATCACCTGCACAATCAGGTGTTGGTCAAAATAGAATTATCTTATCTGGATTAATATTCGGAATGTTATTTGGCATTGCAATCATAATTATTATTGAACTTTTTGACAATACTATTAAAACTAGTTTTGATATAGAAAGAAATAACCTTACGGTTTTAGGTGTTATACCTTCAATTGGAGGTGATGAAACTTCAAAAATGAACAGTCTTTTAAGAAATAATATTTTTTTTGGCAAAAACAAAACTCCAAAAGGTGGTATAAAAAGAAGACTAATAACGAAAGAAGATCCACGGTCACCAGTATCCGAGGCATATAGGAGTCTTAGAACCAGTATGCTTTACACAGACATAGATAAAAAAACACGGTCGATACTAGTTTCAAGTGCAGGTCCAGGTGAGGGGAAGACCACAACCGTTGCTAACATGGCTATTACTTACGCTAATCTTGGTAAAAAAACTTTATTGATTGATACAGACCTTAGAAGACCTGTAGTCCACAAAATTATGAATCTTGAAAAAGAACCAGGCATCACAAATTATTTAGCAGGGAATATTAAGAATTTTAAGGACCTAGTAAAACCTACAGATATAAATAATTTATTTGCTGTAACCTCCGGTATAATTCCCCCGAACCCTTCAGAATTATTGGGTTCAAAAAAAATGGGTGAATTAATAAAAGATCTTGAACAAGATTGGGATATGATATTATTTGATAGCCCTCCTCTTGTTGCTGTTACCGATGCAACGATGGTCTCAAAAGAAATTGATAGCATAGTAATTGTTGTAAAAGTTGGACAAACTGATAAAAAAGCATTTGAACATACTATACAATCATTAAGAAATGTCGCCGCACCTATTGGAGGTGTTGTATTGAATGCAGTCACACATAAGAATAGTTATGGATCTTACTATTATTATTATCAGTATTATCATTATTATGGTTCAGATGGAAAAACCTCCACCTGATATCTATTTTTTTATAAAAAACAAAATAAAAAATCATTAAAAATAAACTAACCTACATTGAGCCAAAGTCTGGTTGGGTTTCCATAAACTTTAAAGAAATATGGCTATATAAGGATTTATTCTTTTTTCTTGTTTATAGAGATATTAAAACAAGATACGCTCAATCAGTTCTAGGAATAGGGTGGGCAGTAATACAGCCGCTATTTAATATGCTGATTTTTACAATAGTATTTGGCAATCTCGCAAGAATCAATTCAGATGGGGTTCCATATGCTATTTTTAGCTACACAGCTTTAGTTCCATGGACCTATTTTTCTAATGCCTTATCAAGTTCAAGCACAAGTTTGCTTAGCTCAGCAGGTATTTTAACTAAAGTTTATTTTCCAAGACTTATAATCCCCCTCGCGCCAGTATTATCTAAGCTAGTAGACTTTTGCATTGCATTTATCATACTTTTAGTAATGATGATATATTATAACATAATGCCATCTGGTAATGTTTTGTTGTTACCATATTTAATTATTTTAATGATTATTACCACGAATGGCATGGGCATGTGGTTGACATCTCTTGCCATAAAATATCGAGATATAAATTATGGAATGCAGTTTTTTTTACAATTACTCATGTATGTTGCACCAGTTGTATATCCTGCAAGCAATATTCCTCAAGAATACAGATTGATTTATGGATTGTTTCCAATGTCGGGCGTCATTGAAGGTTTTAGGTCGATTTTATTGCAAACAAATCCAATTCCTTGGGATTTATTAATAATGGGTACAATAGTATCATCATTTATTTTTATATCTGGAGCGTATTATTTTAAGAGGATGGAAAAATATTTTGCGGATGTTGCATAATGTCTGATTTCGCGATAAAAGTAAATAATATTTCAAAATTATATCGTATAGGATTAGAGGAAGAAAGTCATGATACACTTGTGAGTACGGTCTTTTCATTAATTAAAAGTCCATTCAATAACCTGCTAAAACTTAAAAACTTAACTAGGTTTAGCAATAATCAAGGTAATGGTAATGATATTATTAAAGCCTTAGATAATGTTTCTTTTGAGGTTAAGAAAGGCGATGTATTTGGTATTATTGGTCCAAATGGTGCAGGAAAGAGTACCTTGTTGAAAATAATTGCAAAAATTTCGCACCCAAACTCTGGTTTTATAGCCATAAATGGTACTATTGCTAGTTTATTAGAAGTTGGAACAGGGTTTCATCCTGAGCTTACAGGTAGAGAAAATATATATTTAAATGGCACGATTCTTGGAATGACAAAAATTGAGATTAAGAATAAATTTCAAGAAATTGTACAATTTTCAGGCATAGAAAAATTTATAGATACGCCAGTAAAACGTTATTCTAGCGGTATGCGAGTTAGATTAGCTTTTTCAGTTGCCGCTCATTTAGATCCTGATATTTTATTGATTGATGAAGTCTTGGCAGTTGGAGATAGTGATTTTAGAAAAAAAGCTATGGGAAAAATAAATGAAATATCTGCTAATAATAATAGAACAATTATGTTTGTTAGTCACAATATGGCTGCTATCAGTACAATATGTAATAAGGCTATGTTACTAAAAAATGGCAAGATAGATTATATTGGGGATAAAGAAGATGCTATATATCAATATTTAAATAGAAATAAAAAAGTTAATTTGTCTCGCAAGTGGACAATAAATGATGCCCCAGGTGGAGATAAAATAAAATTTTTAGAAATAAATATATTACCAAAAGAGGGTGATAAGATAAATATTAGTTCAGGCATTATATTTGAATTTGTCTGTATGAACTATCTAAAAAACTCTGCAGTTGATATATCATTTGATATTCTTAGTCAAGATGGAATATTAATAATCCACCATGGACACTTAATTTCTGAACCGAAAAGTCTTAAACCTGGTAAATATAAATTAGAGATGTTTCTACCACCTTTTTTATTAAATAGAGGAACCTATTTTCTTAATGTGTTTTCTGGATTATCTGGGCATGAAAAAATAGCGACCATAGATAATCATATTCGATTCGAGGTCCATAGTTCGGCAGTTGACCTCGTTACAAGGGATTTACCTGGATTAATAAGACCAATAATTAAATTTAAATCATCATTTTTTAGTAATTAAATAAGATTTTAATGACAATATTATAATAATGTTTGAGAGAGAAAAATGGATAAAGTAATAATTAGTTATAATGAAATCATTTCTACGATTATATCAGGACTTGATTTAGATGAAGGTTCGGTGAATATAGATACTAAGTCTCAAGATTTAGTTGAATGGGACAGTCTTGGACATCTCACTTTATTAATGAAGCTTGATGAGAAATTTGATGATATAACTGAAAAGATACCAGAGTTAGCGAGCGCAACTTCGGTAAAAGAGATAATAAGCTTAATAAAAAAATCAGATACAAAATATAAATTGGGGGAATAAATATACATGCGTATATCTTCAATAGATTTCACATTAGGCGAAAAAAAAATATCTCTTAATGATAAATATGCTGATTCAGATAATCTTATCAAAAAAACTGGTATTCCCCAAGTATGGGAAACTAGTGGTAATATCTTAAATCTAGGGAAAATTGCTGCAGAAAAAATACTAGATGATAAAATTGCTTTAGATATTAATATCCTAATATTAGTGACTCAAAGTCCGGCAGATTTTTTACCTGCAAACTCTTCTACTTTAGCAAATATGTTAAACTTAAAAAAAACGATATTCACTTTTGATTTTAATCAAGGTTGTTCTGGCTTTGTACAATCATTTATTGTTATGTCTCAATTAATAAAAAAGTTTAAAAAAGGACTATTAATTACTGCAGACTGCTACAGAGCGAAACTAGATCCATCGGATAGGTCGACAAATGCAGTTTTTAGTGATGGTGCAGCAGCAATGATAGTTGATAATGATAAAAATTTACAAATCTTGTTTGAAGATACATTAACAGATGGTTCAAAAAGAGATTTATTATTTCATTCCAACAATAGTGAAAATGATGGTTATTTATATATGTCTGGACCTGAAATTTGGATGTTCACGAGAATAAAGGTGATACCTCAAATAAAATCAGCAATTAATTATTGTGAGGATAATAAATTGAGTATTTCTTCAATTTATATTCATCAAGCTAGTAAGCTAGTTGTAGATGGAATCAAGGAATCATTAGGCAGCTATAGTACACTTGTTCTTGAAAACTATATGCTATATGGGAATACAGTTTCATCTACAATTCCAATATTAATTGCGAATCATCCAATAAATCAGAAAAATGGGGTCGTTATTTTTGCGGGTTTTGGAGTTGGCTTGACTTCATCTGTTATAGTGTACGGAGAATCAAATTAATGAAACACCTATTTGTTGTTTACGGTTCAGAAACAAAATTACTTAAGGGAATTTTTAATTTTGATGATTCTTATTTCTTAAGAATATTCAATTCCAATACTCCAAAAAAACAAGATAATGCTTTAGACTTAAACAGTATAGATGATTTTAAATCAGTATTTAAATCAAAACTAAAAGAGTTAAAACCAAAAAGAATAGTATTTATTGGGGCAGCATTTGTATCACAAAACAATCTTCTTCTGAAAGAAAAAGAAAAAAACCTACAAAAAATGGTAAATGTTAATATTTTAAACTATGTAGAGCTCTGTCATTTTATTCTTCCATTTATGGTAAAGTTAAAGTCCGGTTACTTTATATATCTCAGCTCTTTTAGATCCACGAATACTTCAAGAGGAACAAGTATATATTCAGCTTCAAAAGCTTTTGGAGAAAAATTTTTTGAAGTAATTGGGAAAGAGAATGGTATTTTTGGGGTCTACTCTACATCCATTAGAATGGGCTATTTTGACAGCAGAATGACTAAAAATTTAGGTACCGAAAAATCTAAAGAGTTCATTCTAGCCATAGGTAATCGAAGATTAGGTTTAGATAGTGATTTAATTGAGACCATTAAATATGTATTAAATAATCAATATACTAACGGTGGGGTAATTGAATTGACTGGTGGAATAAGCTATTGAATATAGATTTAGTTTTAAAAAAATTATTTAACACAAATCCAATTACAGGTAGTTACTGTAAACTATTTCATATCACTCTAAATGACGCCGAGCTGGTTTATAATCTCCGAAATAGAAAAAATAATAATTACCTTAAGAAAACTAATGGAAGTTTATCTGATCAAAAAAAATATTTAATTAATTACTTTGATTCTTTTAATAAATATGAACAGATCTATTACAAAATATTTGACATAAAAAGTAAAAGATATACAGGTGTTTTTAGAATTACAGAACTATTGAATGAGGAAAATTATAATTGGGAAAGCGCAGTTTTTGATGAAGACAGTAACCCTAATTGCTTCCTCGATACTATGTTAATGAATTATAGAATTGGTTTTGAGTATTTGAGAAAAAAAAACTGTGGTCCTTGGGAAGTTGATAGAAATTATAATAAAATGATGAAAATTCATAAAATTTTAAAAATGGCTAAGGTTGTAGACCAAAATGAAAAATATTTTTTTGTTAATGTAAATCATGTTGATTATTTCAAAAATATTAATACGTACAGAAAAATGAAATTTGGTGAATTGGGAGGACTCTTTTAATTGATAATATAGAAAAATTGAAACGCTCTTTATTTAACGATGGCTTTGTACATGTTAAGTCACTTCTGAATTGTGAAGAATTAAATTTGTTAATTGAAGCAATAAATTCAAATATAGATAGTCCAGGACCATTTGCTAAAACCTTAAAACCTAAAAACGATTCATTAGGTAAATTTTTTATGGATTTTAATAATTGGAGAAGATTGCCAAAAATTGAACAAGTTTGCAAACTTAATAAGATAGTGAATCTTGTAACATCTTTGACAGATTCAAACAAATGTTGGTTATTTCATGACCATATATTAATTAAATCTGGAAATGCCTTGCCAACTCCTCTTCATCACGATCGCCCATACTATATAACTAAGGGTAAATTAAATTGTTCAGTTTGGATAACGGCTGATAAAGTAAGTAGAGATTCAGGTTTAATATTTTACAAGAAGACTCATAAACTAAATAAGCTATTTATACCAAAAGCATTTATTGATGGTGGCAATATAGATAGTAAAAATGATTTAGATTTTGAGGATATCGATCAATTCCCAATATCAAATCATGAAGCAGTTGATTTTGCTATGATGCCCGGGGATGCAATTATTTTTTTTAATTCATCAATCCATACTAGCCATCCTCACAATAGTGAAAGAATAAGGAGGGCCTTATCAATAAGGTATTTGCTCGATGGAGCTTCATTAACAAAAAAATATATAAATGCTACCCCTCCATTTGATAGAATGGGAGTTAAAATTGATGAGGGGTCTACAATACCAGAAAACTATTTTCCACTTTTAAAGAGCTAATTATGTGGGCATTTGGTCTAACAAAAGATAAGATTGATGAGATATTAAAAATTCCATTAGAAAAACGATTGCCATCAAAAGGTATAGAAAAATTAGAAGTCCCATTGCCATTAATAAGGGATAATGAAGTACTAGTAAAAGTCAAATCCTCAGCACTTAATTACAATTCTATATGGAGCTCACTTTGCCATCCTCTAACACCAAAACAACTAGTTTCTTCATATATTCAAAGAAACCCAAATGTAAATGATCATCTTAAAGATTACTTTATTTTTGGAAGCGATGCATCTGGAGTGATAGAACATGTTGGTAAAAATGTTCGAGATTGGTCTAAAGGAGATGAGGTTATCATTCATTGTAACATTGTAAATGAGTTTGATAATGTTATTCAAAATGATGGTATGTTATCAGACTCACAATCAATTTGGGGCTATGAAACAAATTATGGCTCTTTTGCAGAATACACGAAGGTTAGGTCATCCCAACTAATAAAAAAACCTAAAGAAATAAGCTGGGAATTAGCTTCATCTTTTAGTTTAACTTTATCAACAGCCTATAGAATGTTAGTATCTAATAATGGTGCAATGATAAAAGCTGGTGATACATGTTTAATATGGGGTGGTGCTGGAGGTCTTGGCTCATTTGCCGTTCAATTAGCAAAACTTTCAGGCGCAAAGGTAATTGCTATTGTATCTAGTGATGAAAAAAAAGAAATATGTTATAATTTGGGGGCAGATTTTGTTTTCAATAGAAAAGATGAATTTCCAGATAAATTTGTTGATAAAAGTGGAAATCCAGACTACTTAGCATGGAAGAAAGTAAAAAATATTATAAAAAAGCAAGGAATAGAATCAATTGATATTGTATTTGAGCATGTTGGACGTGACACATTAGGTCTTTCTACATACTTGGTTAATAGAGGTGGTAAAGTAATTATTTGTGCTGCAACTAGCGGTTATTTGAGTACCCTAGATTTACGTTTCTTATGGATGCAGCTAAAAACAATAATTGGTTCACATTTTGCTAATTATAATGAAGCATGCTTAGCTGCAAATCTAATTTTCACGAACCAAGTAAAACCTCTGATACATAGTATTAACGATATTAACAATTTGCCCTTGATGATGGATAAAATGCATTCCAACCAAACATATGGAAAAATTGTATTTAATCATAATTGTAATTAGTTGCGATGTCCAAAGCTAAGCTTAATCCTATAAGCACTATTCAACTAATTGAGTTACCTAAGATTAATTCAGACTGTCAAGGATTATTAACTCCTATTTACGGAAGATCTCATGTGCCATTTGCAATTAATAGGATATACTATATTTATGATATTCCACATGGTTCAAAAAGAGGCGCACATGCACACAGAGATTTACAACAGTTATTAATAGCCATTTCTGGAAGTTTTGAAGTGATTGTAAAAGATGGATATGATGAGAAATCTTTTGTATTAAATAACCCAGCTCAAGGTTTATATATACCATCAATGATTTGGAGAGAGTTAATTAATTTTACTGATGGAACTGTTTGTTTGTCGTTAGCATCATTACCATTTGATGAAAATGATTATATACGCGATTATAATGAGTACTTAAATATCATTTTTTCTCGCTAGTAAATATTGTAATATATAAAATTTGATAAAACTCACATCAAAAGTTTATTCAATTTTTGAGAGTAGTGCATTAGAATACTATAAATCAAATAGAATCGAAGAAGCCATATTATTTTCAGAGGTATGCACAAGGATAGCTTTTAGTTTACCGTTTGGTAAGAATAATCATGATACCATCGAGAATATTCTATTTAATATTAGTAAAAAATTGTCACTCTCAAATAATTCAAATAAAATGAATAATCAATCCAATAAAAGTGTTTCGGTTTTGCATATTTTACCAAAGTTAATAGATGGGGGTGGATCAAAATTATATAGCAATAAATTAATTGAAAATGCAAAAAATGGCCTAACACAAGTCGTTCTCAATACTCAATCTTCCTCAACAAAACTTGATAATAATTATATAGATTATCTGACTGAAATGAATGTAGTAGTTAGGATGATAAATATTGATAATAATTCCCAGGATAAAATCAAATCAATATACAATGAAATATCTTATTATAAACCTTCATCGATTTTCAACTATTCAACAGTTAGTGCCACAGATTACATTGCATTATTAATGATTAAAAGGAATACTAATATACCTATATATTGGTTTAATCTGGGTGATATGTTCCCAATTCTTGGCAAGCAATTAAGTGATAATTGGATTGAATATAGAAAAGTCGGTATTAGTTTTTCAAAGCATTATCGTAGAATAAAAAAAATGCTTTATGCTCCTTTACCCATACCAACTAGAAACTCTAAGCTAATTCAACCAAAAGCTTTTGGTATTCCTGACAGTTCAAGTATTTCAATAACTGTTTCATCATTTTATAAGTTATTAAATCATTCCAAACCAAATTATTTTGATTATGTGTTTTCTCTTCTTTCATTGGTCAAGACGCATTATCATATTCTTATTTGTCCAGGATTTGATAGTGAAATAATAACAAATGTTAATAAAGAATTATCACGAAGATTAATTATTCTAGATTATAGAGATGATTTAGATTCTATCTTTAAGATCTGTGATTTTGGTATAGAAGGGTACCCTATTAAAGGAGGCATTGTAAGAAAAGAATTTATTTTTTATAAAATTCCATTTATATCCATAAGGACAAATGATTTAGATATTTTAGATCTATCAGATCATATTGATAATGATTATCCTTTATTTGTTAAAAGCATTGAAGAATTTACAAGTAAATCCATTTCATTGATTAGCAGTAAGGGACTTCATAATTCATGGAATGAGTATATAAATGATAAAATAAAAATCGATAAGATATTTAAGAAAAATGCAACCAATATTCACAATAATAACTTTATTGAAATAAATGACAATAATTTGATTAATAAAATTAAATCTCATGATATTAATCAATTACATAGTTATTATACTTTTATGAAATCTTATTCATATAATATTCCATTACATTTATTAATGAATCATGATCTGAAATTATTTTCTACAACTATATTTAAGGCTATAATTTGCATTCTTTTATTATTTACATACAGGGTGAAATATCTTAAAACATATTATTTATTTTCATTTCGTAGGATAATTAAGGAGGCAAGAACTGTTTTGTATAAATTGCGTTATATCAATGCAATAATATGATTAGGAAATTGTGTCAACCTACCATCTATTGATTCCATAGTTCACAAAACTATAAAATGAAAAAAATAAATATTCCTTTCATTGACTTTAAAAGTTCATATAATGATATAAAAAATGAAATAGATGAAGCAATAAAAAGAGTTTTAAAAAGTGGTCATTATATTCTTGGACGCGAAACACAATTATTTGAGATAGAATACGCAAAATATTGTGGCACGAAATATTGTATTGGCGTCAATAGTGGTTTTGATGCTTTATCATTAGTTTTAAGAGCATGGGGTATTGGCAATGGAGATGAGGTTATTGTCCCAGCTCATACTTTTGTTGCAACTTTACACGCAGTAAGTCAAACTGGTGCAAAGCCTATACTCGTAGATATAGATAGGTCCACTTATAATATAAATCCTTCACTTATTAAGGATGCAATTACTCCTAAGACTAAGGCAATAATACCTGTTCATCTTTATGGCCAAGTTGCTGAAATGAATAAAATAAATTCAATTGCATTTGAAAAGGGATTAAAGGTTTTAGAAGATGCTGCTCAGGCACATGGCGCAGAATTAAATAATATTAAAGCAGGTAATCTTGGAGATGCAGCAGCTTTCAGTTTTTACCCAACAAAAAATTTGGGTGGATTTGGAGATGGTGGAGCTGTTACGACTAACGATGAATATTTAGCTAAAAAATTAAGATCTCTTAGAAATTATGGATCAACAAAAAAATATTACCATGAAGAAATAGGGTTCAATAGCCGTTTGGATGAAATACAAGCATCTATTCTAAGAGTCAAGTTAAAGTATCTAGACAATTGGAATAATATTAGAAGAAAAATAGCTAAAAAATATATTTCAGGACTTGACAGTAGTAAAATTATCCCACCAAAATGGAATGGTGGAAGGGACCATATTTTTCATTTATTTGTAATTCAGTCTGATAATAGAAAAAAAATAATTAAAAAATTAGATAAAAATAATATTTCTTCAATGATTCATTATCCTATTTATATGTTAGACCAAAAATGTTACTTTGATTTAAAAAAGGAACAATTTCCAAATTCAAAATTCATTAATAGTAAGATACTTAGTCTCCCAATGCATCCTTCTTTAAGTAATAAGGTTATAGAAAATATCTCTAATATAATTAATGAATAAGATAAAATAATTTTTTGATATTTTTTACAAATTATATCTACAGAATATATAAAAATGAATTGTTGAATTATTATAAATTAGGAAAAATTGAGAATAATAAAATATGGTTTAGGACCATTTTAAATGAATTAAAAATGAGTATAAAAAAAGCATGCTTTTTATACTTTAAAAATAAAAATATTCTTTTTGACTGATGCACTAAAATGGATTGACCCTGATGATAATCGTCACCTCAGTGAAATAAAACATCGCGATGAGGCAATTATAAAAAGTCTAGATTTAAATATTGAAGAAATGATTAAAATGTGGGTTTATATTGATTATAGAAAAGCAAATAAGTTAATAGATTTATTTTCGTATTATTTAAAAAAACCTTTTAATGGCAATGGTATTGATTTAGGTGCTGGTACTGGTCTATTCAGTTCAGTCTTAGCCAATAAAGGAATCAATAAAGTTTATGCACTTGAGATTGTTCCATCATTTATTAACTATGTTATTCCCCTCGTTGCTAATCATTATTCAAAAGAAAAATCACATAAAATAATTCCTGTACTTGGTACATTTGATGATATTCAATTACCAAATAATTCATTAGACTTTGCATTTGAATATGATGCATTCCACCATTCAGAAAATTTACGGGTAACCTTTTCAGCAATTCATCAAAAATTAAAACCAGGTGGAAATCTGCTAATTATAGATAGGTGCCATCCTGACTCAATGACCGATGAGGAAGTTCAAAAACTATTAAATATACAATATTCTGAAAAGTTTTTAAATAAACATGGTTATGACGAAAATTTAGTCTTAACAAGAAGAGAAAATGGTGAACATGAGTATCGAAAAAATGAATGGATGAGTGCAATAGAAAATTCAGGTTTTAATATAAAAGTTTTCCGGACATTTTATAATAAAGTCAGTCTAAAACAACTTTACTGGTATATGTTGAGTACAATCAAAGGTAAAAGGGGTAGGGACCTTAGTATCCTAAAAATATTTCTAGCACAGAATTTTGGAATATATTTAAGTGATTATAATACTTTGACTCCTATGAGAGAGTCTCTATCGACTAATAAGACATTTATAATACTTGAAAAAGTTTGAATATTTTTAGGGTTACTACTTTCACTAGTATTAAAACACCTTAATATTCAGGTATTTCTTTCCAAAGATAATATAATTAGAAAATTGTAATTAGGTTGTGAACATTAGAAGAATATATTTTATAGATAAATACAATATAAAATACTTTTGGAAAATAATTTCTTTGAAAAATTATTCAATTTTTGTTTTAAGATATTATATTAATGAATAACAATTCAAAAATAAGCATATTTGGTTTGGGGTATGTTGGTTGCGTCTCTATTGGTTGTTTAACAAAACATCACTTGCCGATTATAGGTGTTGATAATGATGAAAATAAGTTGAATCTGTTACATCAAGGCATTCCTACAATATATGAAGATGGCCTAGATGAATTAATAAATAAAGCGAAAAGAAACGAATTAATTGAGGTAACAGCCGATCCAATATATGCTATAAATAATAGCAATATTGCTATTATTTGTGTAGGTACTCCAACTAATGAAGAAAATAATCTTGATATTAATAATGTTTTATCTGTTTCAAAAAGTATAGGTCAGGGTTTACGCAAAAAAAATGATTTTCTAATTGTCATTTTAAGGAGTACTGTAATACCAGGTACTATAAGAAAGGTTGTAAAGTCTATTGAAAATAATTCAGGTAAAAAATGTGGAATTGATTTCAATGTATTTTTAATGCCTGAATTTTTAAGAGAGGGCGAAGCGGTACATGATTTTTTTAACCCACCCTACTTGTTGATTGGATACAATGATACTACTGGCATGGACAAAATTGAAAACATATTTTCAATGATTTCAGCCCCAATAATTAAAGCAAATATTGATGAGGTAGAAATGATTAAGCTAATTAATAATTCATTTCATGCCTTAAAAGTATCATTTGCAAATGAAGTTGGAAGGGTAGGGCAAAAACTTGGTATAGATTCTCAATTATTAATGGAGATCTTTACAAAAGATAACCTTCTAAATACATCTTCCAAATATCTTAAACCAGGTTTGTCTTTTGGAGGCTCATGTTTACCTAAAGATCT
>CEUQ01105760.1_pt1 | contig 14776 bp, 12 predicted proteins | sample 361491 | NCBI WGS metagenome assembly CEUQ01 (sample SAMEA2622796, study PRJEB7988) | marine metagenome | biome: marine biome (ENVO:00000447); feature: marine epipelagic mixed layer (ENVO:xxxxxxxxx); material: "saline water (ENVO:00002010), including plankton (ENVO:xxxxxxxx)" | depth 120 m | reverse complement strand
CTCAGCGTCGCGGCGACCTGACATTGACTCATAAGCGCTACGCATCGCCTTGTAGAACGGAGTTCACTCCAAATCGCTCAGAAACGTGCATTCACCCTTACTGTGGACTTCTTCGAATCGCACGCATGGGCGTGTGATTGTGAGTGATACATCGAAACTGTCGTGGAACGAGAGTTGTTCAATCGGAGCGGTGATGCCGTAACCTCTAGCCTCGATCTCAAACAACCAATTCCCTTCGATGAATGTTCCATTACCTAGAACGAAAGGAGTCTGTGGGTAGTCTTGAGTGGCTCTGACCTCCCAAAACGGATTGCCGCCTGTTTCCTTTACACCAGGCTCCCAAAGGCGTGCCTCTACGTAACGGAACTCGTTGGTCTCATTACCTATCACATCCTCAACTTGTGAAGACCATGGAAATTGAGCTCTGAAACTGATTACCAACTCGGTGACGCTCTCATCGAAGGCAATCAATTGATCTCTCTGATATGGCTCTGCTGCTTCTATTCCAGAGGATTCGAAAGTGTGCTCCCAACCGAAAATCTCGGCCTTTGAGAAAGTATAGGGCGGCTCCCTCATGGATTCCATTACTTCTCTTTGTACGGCCAATCCTAGGCAACCGGAAGTCAGAGTCGCAGTTAGCAATACTGCGAGGACGGCAAGTGTATTGGTACGTCCTCGCATGGTGCGTGGGAATGTCGATGTGACTTGAATACGCTGGGTGTTTGGTGCCTCTCGGTACTCATAGGGAACGTCAAAGCCTTCGCTCGGTAACCCTTCGTCGTCATTGAGGCAGAACAAACGAATGGGCAATAAGGGAAGAATGTTGCACTAGGCAATCACTCTTCTTCATCAGCAGCCACACGAGGCTCGTGGACCTCTCTGAAGACCACTATGCCCACTCCGAGGTGATCTCTGAGTGTGCGAACTAGGCTGAACTTGGTGAACGTCCAGTTCTGGTCGTAAGCCACTGCCTCGGGAGTGGTGATAGTCAAGTCATCTCCATCGAACTCGACCTCGAAGTCGTCTCGGCCGGTGTTCATACTGAGTAGGGTCTCGACCTTCTCAGCGCGGTCCTCGACTACCTTGGTGATTCGGTAATTGTAGCGCAGGGTAACTCCTGCTAGCGGGTGGTTGTAGTCTATCCTAGCGCGCCCGGCACTAAGGAATTGTAGAACTCCCTGGCGTCCACCGATCTCCACAGGAGAGCCGATTCCGAGCATCTCCGGGTCGCGGACGCTGCGCATTAGGACATTCTGTCCAATGGTCTCAACTAGGCTAGCGTCGCGCTCGCCGTAGGCGTCGGTTGGCTCAATGTCGATGCTGTAGTCAGTCTCTGCCTCGGCCTCGTTCAGATGAGACTCGAAGCCTGCAATCAGGCGTCCATCTCCGACTACGGTAATCATTGGAGAGTATGTGCGGTTCTCATCGTGGGCGTCATGCTCCTTGGCGACATCCTCGCGGGTAGTCTCGATGAGCTTGTCATTGTCTGCGTTGAATAGATCGTAATCGATGTGGACTATCGTGCCGTTGTCCATAGAATAGTCTCCTGAGGCGACCCGCCGACCTATCGCCCCTTTTTGATACGCTCGGTCCACCCAAAGGGTGGATCTGAACTGACTACTCTTCTTCATCGGCCGCTTCTCGGCTGCTAAACAAGGCCGCTAAACCACCCAAGATGATTAACATCCAACCCAGCCAGACAAGATGACTGCCTTGCAAATCGTAGATTGTAACCCTGATTGATTCGACTGAATCCAAGTCGCCAAGAATCATCGAACTCAGTAAATCATTAGACTGGGCCAAATCAAGAATCACGATTGTATCTCCAGACAGTCTGCTCAACCTATCTACTTCCGAACGTGAATTGATGGCTCCACTCGGTGAGTCGAAACGCAGCATTCCGGGATTCAGTGTGTCGATGAGTTCTCCATCCTTCCAGACTTCGATTGAAACTCCAACAAATCCGTCCCCAACCGAATAGTCGTAGTCCTCGTAGTCAGAAGCAAACATCTCGGTCCCAACGAATACCATCTCGTAGCCTTCGTACTCGACGGGCTGATCTCTGTCAAGAGTAACCAAGTGAGACGGGTCTGAGCGGTCGAGCATTGTTGTTGTCAACACATGCCCCACCAGCAATAGTAGGATTCCGAGGTGAGCGAGGTGTGAGCCCAGTAGCCTCGCGCGCGCGGCATTGCTACCACCCATGCCACCCTCTCTTAAGCGGGGCAAGACCTTCTTGGCGGTGAACCAAGCCAGTTTGGCAGTGGGGAGTAAAGATATCAGGAGCCAAGTTAGTACGAATGCACCGACTGCGCCTCTGGTGATGCCACTAGTAACCACAAGTTCGGGATTACCGGGTAAAGGGAGATTGTCGCTGAATACTGCTAATGTGATTGAGGCTACTAATGCTAGACCCATTGCTACAGGCCCCTTGTCTGCGGAAAGAGAGCGGCCCCAGCCATACAATGCCATACCTAGAGCTAGGAGGGCTAGTAGAGGTGCACCATAGAACTCGTGCGCCTCAAGGCTAGGTCCGTCAATCTCTACTGTTAGGAGTAGCCAAGTCAGAAGCAGAAAGGCTGTGCCACCGTACCAAGGCACCATTCTTGCTGCGCGCGTTCTTGCCGAGATATCAGTGAACGTTAGTCGCAGGGTGTCGAATTCGTTCTCATTTTCAGGAGATAGTAGCCAGGGTGCTAGGAACGGAATCATACCGGCGACTGATTGCTGTATATTCGAAATCCATAGCCAGCTTGAGAACAGCATCATCACTACTCCCAGCGTTATCCAATGCATAGCGGGTCGCTGAGAGTCGCTGTTGAGGATTAGCAGCATCAGTGCTAGACCAACCGCCAGAACCGCGGTTGAGCCAATCCAAATTGCGATTGTGAGGAATACCAGAAGCAGCAGTCTCGACATGGCTGGCGTCTGCTCAAGCATCGTCTTTCCACCAACGGAAGACACTGCGGCCCTCTGCTCTCTCAGAAGGTGCAAAATTGCAAAGCAAAACATTGTAACCATGACAATCAGATACGAAGTGACTTCGATGCCAACCGGGCTCCACTCGGCAATCTCAAGGATCCTTAGATAGGGATCTTCGGACAGCGTTCCCTCACCATCGGCAACAAAAGCGTGGACAGATGCCCAGACTCCATTAGCGCGGGTTACCATAGTAGCGTGAAAGGCTAGAGCTCCGGCGATGATCCCAATCGCTGGAGAAGCAGCGATGGCTTTCGAACCTGGTTGAGCCCTGACGTGAATCACCAGTAACAATGCCAACCAAGGCAATAGTGATCCGGTCTCAACCGGATCCCAAGCCCAGTAGCCTCCCCAATCGAGAACCGTATATGCCCACAAACCACCCAAACCGATACCGATTGTTCCTACCAAAAAAGCAGCCCTAGCCCAGTACAGTTGTGACTCATGTATGATTTCCGACGAATCACGCCTGAGAACCCCGGCGATTGCGACGCTGGCAGTTGCCAGACACAACGAGTAGTAAGCGAAAACAATAGGAGGATGAATGACCATCAAATCGGTCTGTAGCAGAGGATGGAGTTCACCTTGCTGCAGCCCGGCTGATGCGAATGGCTCAAGCAGCCATGAAACTAGTATTACTGATGCCACCAATAAATGCATTATTCTAACCTCAAGTCTGGCTGGCTTATCCTTCTCAGCCATCATCCAAGTTACGACTCCGAGCAGAGCCGCCCAGAGTAGAAGCGGTCCGGCTCTGCCGCCCCAAACCGCAGAGACGCGGTAAAGCAGGGGCAGGCCGGCGCCACCGTATCTTGCGACTAGGTCAAGGCTGGAGGCGTCGACAACGAAGGCACCTACCAACAACGAGAATGGAGCAATCTGTGCGGCGAGGGTTACGTTTCTGGCCAGTATGTCTCCGGCTTTCTCAGGTCGCATCGCCTGATGCAGACTGGTCAAAACGGCGAGCGCGAGCAGTAAGAGTCCCAAAGTAGGGAGTATGCGGATCACCACCCGTAGTACTTGGCGCGGCTGTATCCGAAGGCCAGCATTGCTGGGACTATTCGCTTGAAGTAAAGTCCGGGTTTTCTAACGAGAAGTCGGAGTGCTACCATGGCCTTTCCGCTGACTCCCATATCTGACATCTCATTGGGGAAGCATTGGGCCATCAACGACATCTCATCGTCTGTGAGATTGAATAATGCATTCTTGCCATTTAGGATCTTGTCATAAGGCGGGAATTCATCCTTCCAGAGTTTGGTATACTCTGACAATCTGGAGCCGCTCAGGTCGCCTTCTGAAATGGCTGCAGCAGCAGTCTGAGCGGCATAAACTGCAGACTTCAGAGCAAGGTGTGAGCCGCCTTCGAATAGAGGTGATGTGAAGCCGGCGGCATCACCCACTAGCATCAGTCCGTCATAGTGAGTATTAGCAAATGGTCCGGAGATAGGGATGGTACCTCCGAAGGCGTGTGTGCCCTTCTCTTTCCAAGGTGGATGGACCTGTTCGAGTTCCTTGAAGTGCGTGATTTCGATGAACTCGTCTAGAGCTTTCTTCGCGCGTGGTCTGTCTTCGGTGACTAATCCCACGTTGGCCCTTCCATCGCACTTGGGAATCATCCACAGATATCCCTTCTCTGCGTACTCAGGCCATATGTAGAAGTCGAGGTAGCCGTCGGTAGGAACTTCGAGCATCTCGTACTGCATCCCTGCGACTACTTTGCCCATCTCGTTGAGTGATTTTTCGCCGTCGGGTTTGACTATCTTCGAGCAGACTGCGGCGACGCCTGATGCGTCGATGACTATCTTCGCTTGAATCGGGAAGTTTTCGCCCTTGCCATCACATAGCCAGCCGGCGAACTTTCCGTTCTCCTCCATTCTTTCCATTGTGGATATTTTGTGGTTGAGGTGCATGCTGGCTCCCGCTGCCACGGCCTCATCTGCTATCCATCTCTCAAACAGATGCTTCTCGAGAACATAGCCCTCCTCAGTCAAACACTTCTCAGTGCCGTCGGGGAAGATAACACGAATCCCGTGCACCTCCATGCTGACTACATGTTCAGGTAATTCTAGCCCTAGATTCTGACATGCAATCTCGGAAATGCACTCGCCGCAATGGACAGGGGTTCCAATGGCCGGATGGTCCTCGATTAGAATAGTGGAAAGACCTTGCTTAGCTGACTGCAAAGCGGCATTTCCACCACCCGGACCGGCTCCGATGACTAGTACATCGCAGGTGTTCACCGCATCTCCCATGGACTTGCGGGAAGGTCTAGTATCAAAGAAACCGTCGGTTCCGCCATCTACGATGGCGAGCGAACATTCTCATTCTGTGAGTGTTCCGGACGGTCATGGGATGGAAGCGGCTGTCCGACTTCGTCAGGTCACTCGAGGAATCGGGAGAGCTACTCAGAATCCCCGATCCAGTGGACGTCGAACTAGAGGCGGGGTGCTTTGCAGACCGCATGGTAAAGCGAGGTGGGCCGGCAATAAAGTTCGAGCAGCCTCGTTTGCCTGACGGCAGTATCAGCCCGTTTCCACTGCTGATGAATCTTTACGGTACCAGAGACCGAACCAATCGGGCACTAGGGGTCACTGAACCCAAGGAAGTCGGAGAGAAGATGACGGCTCTGATGAAGCCGGATGTGGGCGCAATAATGCGGGCTCCGTGGAAGGGTATCGGGCTGGCTCTAGATGGAATGTCAATGGCACCTCGCAGGACTTCTCGGGGCGCTTGTCAGCAGGTTGTGATGGAAGATCCGGATGTTACTGTACTTCCAATTCCGAAGACTTGGCCAGAAGACGGTGGCAGATTCATGACCTTACCTTTGGTTGTCACAGCAGACCCGACGACGGGTGAGCACAACATGGGAATGTACCGAAGTCAGGTGTTTGGTCCAACTGAGGTCGGTTTACACTGGCAGGCTCACAAGCATGGCGCGGACCACGCAGATGCTGCCACTAGTAGGATGCCGGTAGCAATTTGCCTAGGTGGGCCTCCTGAGTTGACATTCAGTGCAATCGCTCCGCTGCCGGACAATTTGAGCGAGTATGAGTTCGCAGGATTGCTCTCAGGCAGGAGGTTGCCGATAGTGAAGTGCAAGACCAACGACCTGTGGGTTCCAGCCGACTGCGATATTGTAATCGAAGGTTACACCGTACCCGGGGAGACTCGGATGGAAGGGCCATTTGGAGACCACTTCGGATATTACTCTCTGGCAGAGCCTTACCCTGTAATGCACGTGACTCGTATCTCACATCGCAGAGATGCGATGGTTCCGATGACCATCGTCGGCACGCCTCCTATGGAGGATGGTTACCTTGGCGAGGCTATTGGAGATGCTTTCCTGCCGGTGCTTAGATTCCAACACCGAGACGTGGCTAATCTATTCCTCCCACTTGAGACAGGGTTCCACAACTTCGCCATCGTCGCCTCCAAACAACGCTACCCCAGACAGGGGCGCAAGACCGCACTGGGACTTCTCGGTGCGGGGCAGCTAATGTTCCAGAAGGTCGTGGTTGTGGTCGACGAGGATCATCCCGTCAAGGACCTCGATGCTCTCCTAGATGCGATTGACTACCGCGTCCACATCCCTGACGACTTGGTGTTTCTGCGCGGAATGGTAGCGGATACTCTAGCCCATGCGGCCCCTTGGGACAATATTCACGACAAGCTGATCATCGATGCCACTACGACTCCAAAGGGCGATCCGCACAGCGGTTTACCCGATCAGCAAGGCTGCCCGGAATCGTTGGCAGTTTCAGCATCCGCTGTCAGCGGAGTGATTCAGGCGAGGATGCTGAGACCCTCGATGTTGGTGGTAACTACCAACATAGAAGGCGGCCCTAAGCCTGAGAGTAGCATGGAGAGAATCAGCGAGGATGGTGCAGCCAGACAGCGTGAGGTGATTCGTGAGATATGTGATTCAATATGGTCGCTCGAGGCAGCCAAGAATCTGCGCTGGTTGTTCATCACTGACGATGATGCATACCTTGCTAGCGAGGACTGGCGACGACGCATGCTCTGGCAGTTATTCTGCCGCTTCGATGTGGGTCGTGACCTACACTTCGATGAGACAGGGGGTCGCGTTGCTTGGGATGCCACCGCGCCGATTCCATCTAACAAGGGCCCTCTGCCAGTCAGACGCTGGCCGGGTATGACCCTGCACGACCCCGAGGTGGCCGAGCGAGTGGATGCATGGCTGGCCGAGGGGGGTTACTGATGGGAGTCAAGGAGATACTTGAGTTCGTCAAGGTCGAACACACCCTGTTCTCACTGCCTTTCGTACTAATCGGCTACGCACTGGCACACGCTGAGTTCGGCTCCGGCTCGCTCGACCTCATGTGGATACTATTGGCAGCAGTTGGTGCCAGAGGTCTGGCAATGGTGTTGAATCGAATAATCGACAGTGATATCGATGCCGAGAATCCGCGTACTGCGTCCCGGCACCTGCCTTCTGGACTGATGTCCAAACAAACTGCTTGGGGGCTCGCTGCAGCCTTCCTAGTGATGCTTTCATTCTCAGCATGGATGCTTAACGAGGTGGCGCTGCAGATGGTTTGGCTGCCTGTTCTAGCGTTCATGATTTACCCGTACACGAAGAGGGTGTCCTGGATCTGTCACCTATGGCTGGGTCTGTGTCTGGGACTCGCTCCAGCAGGGGCATGGGTAGCACTCGCAGCCGATGTTCACGGATGGAGTGCAATAACCGGAACTGACGGTGGCTTCCTGTGGTATCCCGAGATATTCTTCATTTCGATGGGTGTAGCGCTGTGGATTGCTGCCTTCGATGTGAACTACGCGCGCATGGATGTCAATGTGGACCGTGAGCAGGGAATCAAGTCGTTCCCATCTGCGTATGGAGACAGGGCGACCACTGGGATGAGTGTGGCCCTCACCATGGGTTGGGCCCTCTGTTTTGTTCTCACAGGATTGAACGAGGCGACTGATGGCAGAGACAGTTACTCTCTATGGATTCCCGCCGCGGTATTGATGGCTTTGGTGAATCTCGTCGTGATGACAAAGGGAGCGCAGGCATCTTTGGATTCAGACGAGGCGATGGGTGGCTTCCAGAAGATTCTGTTCAACGCCTCGATGTTAACTGGCTGGGCTCTGCTAGCCAGTCTCGCTCTAGCGGAGGTAATGTGATGGGGGATTCGGCCATATTCACTCTGAAATCAGACTACGATTCTGCTGGAGACCAGCAGCAGGCAATCGACCAGCTGGTCGAACAGATAGAGAACGGTCAGGAGCGCTGTGTGTTGCTCGGTGTCACCGGCTCGGGCAAGACATTCGCGATGGCCAAGGTCATCGAGAGGTTGCAGATTCCAACCCTGATTCTCTCGCACAACAAGACGCTTGCTCGTCAGTTATGGCAGGAGATGAGCGAGCTGTTTCCTGAGAATGCAGTAGAATATTTCGTCAGTTACTACGACTACTACCAACCCGAGGCTTACATCCCAGGCAGGGACTTGTATATCGACAAGGAACTACAGATGAACGAGCGTATCGAGCAGGAGAGATTCTCTACTGTGGCCTCGCTCGTCTCTCGACCCGATGTGATTGCTGTAGGTACGGTTTCTGTAATCTACGGCCTGAATCCGCCTGAGGTGTTCCAGCAGAATCACCTCAGGCTCGCAGTCGGCGAGAAGGCCGACCCGCAAGAAGTAGTCAAGCAACTGGTCGGCCTGCAGTATCGCAGGACAGCTGCTGAAATCACACGCGGCGACATCCGCCTGCGAGGAGAGGTTCTCGACATTTGGATGCCGAGTCGTGACGACCCGTTGCGTATTCGCTTCGGCTGGGATGGTATCGAGCGTATTCAGGCCTGTGAGGCAGTTTCATGGGAGCCGCTCGATGATTTCGAGGAAGCGTGGATTCACCCTCGAGAGTTCTACATGACCAGTGAGGAGCGATTCAATCAGGCTCTCGAGGACATCGAGCATGAGCTCGATGAGCGGATGGATTGGTTTCACAGCGAAGGTATGGATCTCGAATCGCATCGCATCGAGCAGAGAACCAGATTCGACCTAGAAATGCTGTCTGAGATTGGTTCATGCAAGGGGGTCGAGAATTACTCTATGCACTTCGACGGTAGGCAGCGTGGTGAGCGTTCGTACTGCCTGCTCGACTTCTTCGCTATGTGCGCGGAGAAGTATCACGGCGGAGCCGATAGGTACCTCGTGGTGATGGATGAATCGCACGTCACTCTGCCTCAAGTCTCAGGTATGCACGGAGGCGACTTCTCGCGCAAGAAGAATCTAATCGACCACGGTTTCCGTCTCCCTTCTGCCTACGATAACAGACCACTGCGCATCGATGAATTCCAGAATCTCGTCAACCAGATGGTCTACGTCAGCGCCACGCCTGGGGAGAGGGAGTTACGCCATCTGGCTGAGGTTACGGGTCAGGAAATACCGCAGGAACTACTGCATGTTCAGAGCGGAGGAGGAGCGTTGCCGGGCGAGGAGGATAAGCCTCTGGGTAGGACTTCCATGCAGAATCTGATGCAGAAGATCGAGGGAATCGCGACCATGGAAATTCGTCCTACAGGTCTTCTCGACCCTAGTATCGAGGTCCGTCATACAGCAGGTCAGGTTCAGGACCTCGAAGAGGAGATTCGAATGAGAATCGAGGCAGATGAGAGAGTGTTGGTCACTGTGATGACAATCAAGTTCGCGGAGGAAGTGGCAGAATACCTGCAGCGCCAGGGCTTCAAGGCCCACTATCTCCACAGCGAGATTGACACTCTCGAGAGAACTGAGATAATCAAGGCGCTTCGTTTGGGACATATCGACATCATCGTCGGAATTAACCTGCTGAGAGAGGGTCTAGATATTCCCGAGGTCTCTTTAGTAGCGATTTTCGATGCGGACAAGGAGGGTTTCCTGCGTAACGAACGTTCACTCCTCCAAACTATCGGCAGAGCCAGTCGCAATGAACGTGGTTCAGTAATTCTGTATGCGGACTCAGTATCGCCAGCGATGGAAGCGGCTATTGGACAGACTGTATCGAGGCGAAAGCGACAATCCGATTACAATAAAGAGCAGGGGATTACTCCTAAAACAATCCAGAAAGCATTGCCTGTGATGGGTGAAGAAGTAGAAGATTTGGTCTCGGGAGTGGCCGGTAGAGGAAAGGGAGGGGGTCGTCGCATGGTGGCGAAGGCTCCGGGTAAGAAAGGCCTCGAGGGCTTGGCTCAGAAGTTCGGACTCGGTGCAGGCGTCTGGAACAGTTCTGACTCTGTGCTGGACAACGTCAGTCAACCTGAATGGGTCGCTGCGGCAGAAGAGGTTCTTTTCCCCGCTGATGAGGACGAATCGGCCAAACTCAGAGAGAAGTTGGAGAAGGAGATGAGGCAGGCTGCAGCTCGCTTGGACTTTGAGCGAGCGGCCCGATTGCGAGACAGAATCTTCCAACTAGAGAGTGCGTCGAATTGAAGGCCGGGAAGCAGTGCGAGGAGTCGTGTCCGGCTACAGTAAGGACGACTTCACCGCTCCTGTCGAGGATTACGACTTCTCCGCGGTTGGTGATGTGAGGTCACTGATTGACCAGATGTCTCGAGCAGGCGGATTTACTGCAACAAAACTGGCGCATGCGCGAGACATGCTCTCGGAAGCGATGGCCAAGAGCTCTCACGAGGGGGTTCTGAATTGGCTGTCATTCCCCGCTTGCCTTTGTGCAACTGGCACGCGCGGGTTCTTCCTAGAAGCGATGAAGCGTAAGGCGTTCAATGTCGTTATCACCACTTGCGGAACGCTAGATCACGACATTGCACGAACATATCAGGACTATTTTCACGGAGACTTTGAGCTCGATGATATCGCCCTCGGTGAAGAGGGCCTCAACAGACTGGGCAACGTGATTGTGCCCAACGAGTGCTACGGAGACATCATCGAGAGAGTTATGCTTCCTTGGCTAGAGGAAATCGAGGCGGAGCGAACTGCAGCACACGCTGAAAACCCGTGGCTAGGATTTGGATCAGTGGAACTGTGTTGGGCAATCGGAGATAGAATCGAGGATGAGAGTTCCCTACTGCACTGGGCTGCCAAGCACCGAATTCCGATAGTGATTCCCGGTCTGTCTGACGGTGCAATTGGCTCACAGTTGTTTATGCATAGACAAAAGAGCCCTTCATTCATGATTGACTTCCTAGCAGACGAGCAGATTCTCTCAGACCTGACTTGGACAGCCGAGGAGAGTCATGCCTTGATGGTAGGAGGAGGGATATCGAAGCACCACGTAATTTGGTGGAATCAGTATCGAGGCGGTTTGGACTCTGCTGTTGCAATAACCACCGCTCCAGAGCATGATGGTTCACTATCTGGTGCTCGTCTTAGAGAAGCGGTCTCCTGGGGCAAGGTTAGGCCAGAGGCCCCACAAGTCGTAGTCGAGGGAGATGCTTCGGTACTACTGCCTATTCTCGGCGCAGACTTGTTCAACGACTAGCAGCAAAATCGCTACTCCTGCCGTGCAAATGCATAAAGACGGTCGAGGAGGCGGGCGCGCCATGTCCGTTGAAGAAATGGTACAGGGAATGATTGATGCACTAAATGACGCACTAGCAGACGCAGGTAAGCACGACCGTGGTAACAGCGCAGCAGGAACTCGTGTGAGGAAGGCCATGCAGGCTACAAAGAACGCCGCTCAGGATGTTCGCAAGCAGGTCCAGTCCGACAAGAACTCACGCTGAACCTTCGCCCCTGTGTGCTAGGACTTCCATCAGTGATACCCTCATGGGTACTACTGGGCGCCAGCCATCTCCTCCTGCTCTTAGCAGAGCATCGTGTAAAGGACCTAGGTCCGGCCTTGTCACCTGAGTCTCCTCAGAAGACACTGGACTATTGCTACCAGTAAGTGAGGATACCGAATGGCTGTGCTGTACAGCATCTGTGAAGCGCCCCCAGAGCAGAGAAATTTCCGTTATGATGGATTCGCGCGTCCAGGGCCTTCTGCCGCATAGATTGAGTGTGCCGGATGTTTCCTTCTTAGACAGAATCAGGATTGCGAGCGCGTCCGTTGCATCTCTGACATGGACCCAATATCGCGGCTCATCGGAACTAGGCTCTCCCTCGGCCCCGGCCATTACCCAATCAGCCCACTGATGAATCGCCTGTGAGCTCCAATCCTCTGCTCCTTCAGGGACCAGTAGATCATACACTCTCACAACCAAGTCTGCATCGCTAGGTAGAGAATCATAAGGTACGATAGCGATGTCTCCGCTGGCTCCCTGTCCCAATGAGACTGTGATCTCTGCTGCATCGGAGTCATCGGTCAGGGAGGCTCCCGCGCGTAGCAATCTATCTTCGAGGGTTTGTCGAAATGCATCCACCTTGCCGGTGATGTGTACGGTCTTCGGTATCATCTTACCACTAGGCAGCCGACTCGGCCTTGACCTTCTCAGCCGAGGCAAAGTGGTTCAGGCAATCTCTGAGAATATCGATAATCAGGTCAATCTCGGCTGAGGTGATGGCAAAGTGAGGCGTGAACCTGAGAGCGTTTTGCCCCCCATGGATTACCCCAAGGCCATTCTCTCTGCACCATTCCTCGACGCTGCCGAATCCGATCACAGGCAGTTCATCAGGGTGCAATTCCGCACAAAGCAACAGTCCGGTTCCCTGTACGCTTACTATCGAATCAGGGAACTCTTCGGCGAGGGTTTCCAATTTTGTCACAAACTCCGAGCCGCGCTCTCTGATGTTCCTCCTCAATTCAGGTGTGATTCTATCGAGCACTGAGATTGCAGTCTCTAGGGCTCTTGGGTTGGTAGTCATGGTGTTCCCATAGATACCGACGACGTATTGTGAGGCTGCCCTTTCCGACAGGCCTACAACGGAGAGTGGATATTGCCCGGCATTGAGGGCTTTTGACCAAGTCTCCATGTCGGGAATTTCGCAATCCTCGAAACCATCGTAGTCAATAATGCTGAGACAGCCTTGTCCTCTCAGTCCCGCCTGAATCGAATCGACTAGCAACATACTGCCGTGTTCGGTACAAAGTGAGCGAGCTGTATCGTAGAATTCTCTTGTCACACACTGGCCCGGGTTCCCTTCTCCCATAACCGGCTCCATAGCCATCAGTTCAATGAAGAAACCTTCAGAATCTGCGCGAGCGAATACTGCTTTGAGAGAGTCAACATCGTTAGATGGGGTGAAAATCACATTGTCGCGCTCGCGGAAGGTTGCGAGATTCTTCTCGTACGACTCGCTGCACGAGTCGGAGATCATCGCTGCCCGCTGAGTTCTTCCATGGAAGCCTTCGGTCAAGGCGAGTAGTTTGGTTGGTTTGCCCTCGTGTCGTCCTCCCTGTCCAGTCATTACCTTCGTGTTTGCATCCGCAATCCGCAATGAGACTGTAACCGACTCGGAACCACTGTTCAGACAGACGAAACGCGAGAATGGGCAGTTTTCCCTAGTATGGCCGACCTCTTTCCTGAGTCTGTCGGCTAGTCTTTTTTGGCTGAATGAAGGAGTCATGACATTGGCCATGACCCAGTTCTGCTTCATTGAATGTAGGATATCATCGGGCCCGTGACCCATTCCTAGCATGCCATATCCTCCATTGTCGTGAAGAACGGCGCCGTGAGAGGTTACAATCCATGGGCCCCTGGCTGCTAGGGCGACATACGGATTGACAGTCGGTGCCGAGTAAAAATTGACGTAATCTGACTGTAAATGCTGCACGAGGCTGGTCTCGTCGAGTGCCAAGTGCTCAGAGTGATCCATAGACAGGCGTTCGAATGTATGTGCAGCTTCCTCGATTGCTCGGCTTAGAGTGGGGTCTGCCTCTAGAAAATCACTGATTGCACTATTGGAGATTCCAACTGTCCTAGCCTGACCAGTCGAGTTTCGAATGGCCTCCAGAGTTGCCAGCCAATTCCCCATCGACAAAGCCAGCACGGACTTGCTCATCAACATTCGTCTGCTATCCTGTAATGTATCTTTGAAATCAATCCAGAATCGTGAGAAACCGGATTTCTGATAATCACCCAAATAATCAAACTGAATTTAGTTTTTCAATTGGAATTTTCATTATTGAATGAAATTTCTAATTGGATTATCGGTCTTTGTTATCGTATAGTATAAGTGCTAAACAGCCTTCTTCGCGACGAGAGAAATGCTTGGGGGATGCAAGTCTGTCCAGACGGAGGGGGATTTGAATGAGCGATGAATACAGAATACAGGACCTGTTGCAGAGAGATGTCTACGTTGGAGAAACTCGTGTCGGTGTGATTACCGGTGAACGATTTCATCCGCGTGATGAACTCGTACAATCGATGCGAATCAAGGTCGAAGGTGAGGTAGCAGAACAATACATGAGAAAGCCAGCGGAGTTCGCTCCGCTATCGAAAGAGTTGGTGCATAGTGTCAGATCAGATGGTGGTGTGAAACTTTCCAAGTCAATGCGCGAGTTGCAGCGACGTTGGAGAAACACAGTCAGAATTGACGAGAAGTTGTATGCTCCTGACGAACTACTCGACAGAGCGGTTCTGGATAACGATGGAATGGACTTGGGCAATGTGATTGATTTAGTGAAGATTAAGCGTACTTACAAGGGAGTTGTACTGCAGCCACACTACATTGTTAGAGCGAAGCACAACCTACCTGAGACTATCGTGATACCGGTAGCACAGCTGGCCAGGACCACAGCGCGACTTGATGAAGTAATTTTACGCTGTTCAGTCCAAAGATTGGTCACCTTGCCCAGTTATCTGAAACTGAATGACGAAGATTTCGAAGAAGAGTGAATTGTCCTCAGGGAACATCTTGAAATTGGGTTTGCTTCTCGCATGTCTGCTCAG
>CEUQ01105278.1_pt1 | contig 14784 bp, 15 predicted proteins | sample 361491 | NCBI WGS metagenome assembly CEUQ01 (sample SAMEA2622796, study PRJEB7988) | marine metagenome | biome: marine biome (ENVO:00000447); feature: marine epipelagic mixed layer (ENVO:xxxxxxxxx); material: "saline water (ENVO:00002010), including plankton (ENVO:xxxxxxxx)" | depth 120 m | reverse complement strand
TTACTTCGTAATTTATTAAAAATAAGGAGTAAAATAATGTTAAAAGAATCTTATGCGGCCGTAATGAGCTCTAATACTAACCCTTTAAATGGGTTACCTAAGATGGTTAGATTTCAACTAATGACAAGTTTAGCTTTCATGTGGTCATTTATTTTCACTATGTGGATTGGATCTATACAGTTTTTTGGACCATCTGCAGTAGTCCATACTTTAGTTTTGATAGGAGTATTTTTTACAGCTGAGATATTTAAAAAAGCAAATAAATAATATTAATTTTGTTGATGATTAGAAGTTCTTACTTAAAGTTAAAATTACTATTAATTTTAATAGTATGTTTGGTGCCTTTCTACTCTTATGCAGATAGTACAAATGGAGAATCCCTTTTTAACAGAAATTGTGCTACTTGTCATAAGAGAACGGCCCCAAATATTTTAGGAACTAACTTAAAAGAAAAAACCTTTCTCATGATAGTTAAACATGGAAGAGCTGGAACTATGATGGGCTCTTTTAAAAGCAAATTCACTGATAAAGAAATTTTAGATATTTACACTTATCTTATAAAAAAATAACTATTTTTCCCATAATGAGTTTATAAAACCGTTATCCTTGCTCAAAAAGTTATACTCTATTTTAAATCCAGTTTTATATGCAACATATTCTATATCTTTTAGAGAAAATTTAAATGAATATTCTAAATGTATTGGCTCATTACATTCAAAAGAATATTTTTTATTTAATAATTCTATGTATACGGTTTGCCTCTTGGTTGAAATTAAAAAACTTTCCATTGCTCCTAATAAAGGGTTGTACGTTCCATAATGTATAAAGTTATTTAAATTAAAATCTCCTTTTAACTGCTTATTTATTCTAGATAATAAATTTAAGTTAAATTTTTCCGTAAATTTACTTGAGTCATTATAAGCTTTATTAAGTTTCTTAGGGTCTTTTTTTAAATCAAATCCAGTCAAGATATAGCTTTTATTTTTAATATTATTATAAATATTTTTCATAAATTTTATTGACTGTTCTCTTTCAAAATTGCCTATGTTTGACCCTAAAAAAAGAATTAATTGCTTGTTTTTAGATAATTTTTTAACAAATTTAAGTCCTTCAAAATATTCACTAACTATTCCATTTATATTAAGGTTATTGTTATTTTTGAAATTTTTATTTAGTAATTTAAGTGCTTTTAAAGATATATCTATAGGATAATAATTTACAAAACATCCATATTTTATAAAACCGTCAATAATGATTTTACTTTTACTACCATCTCCAGGACCTAGTTCTATTATATCTATTTCATCTAACTTAAATAATTTAGGTAATTTAGATTTAATTTTATTTAATATTTCTATTTCTTTTCTTGTCAGATAATAATCTGGATGTTGAGTAATTTTTTGAAATATTTTTGATCCTTTATCATCATAAAAATATTTAGAGGAAAGAGCTTTGTTTTTTAAGCTAAGACCTTTATCTATATCTCTTGCAAATATATTAATAATAGGTTTTTGTTTTTTATTTATTTTTTGTTGTATTATTTTAATTTTCATTAAATATCTCTTGCTAATCTAATTCCTGAAAACATCCATCTTTGATGCGGTTCATAAAAGTTTCTATATGTACTCCTAATATGGTTTTTAGGACTGGCAATACATCCTCCTTTTAATACGAATTGTCCACACATAAACTTTTCATTGTATTCTTCTATATTCTCATTAAAAGATTTAAATCTTGGATATGAGGAATAATGACTTTTAGTCCACCACCATAGATTATTCATAACAAGATTTATATCATTTGCGTGATAAATGTATTTATCAGTATGTAAAGTATTATTTTTTGAAGTATTGTTATTTAAAAATATTTCTGATTCTTCTTCTGTTGGTAGGCGACTATTTGCCCATTTTGCATAGGCAGATGCTTCATAATAATTTATATGACATACAGGAGCATCGCCATCTAAAGCTTGAAGCCCGTGTAAAGTAAACTCTTTTATATTTTTCCTATTAATAATATTCCAATATTTTGGAGAATTTACTTTATATTTATTTACCCAATCCCAACCTTTACTTAACCAATATTCTGGTTTTTGATAGCCTTTTGATTCTATAAATTTTTTAAATTCATCATTAGTTACAAACTGTGTATTTATTTTAAAAGAATGAATATAGGTTTTATGCCTTGGTTTTTCATTATCATATGCAAAACCTTTATTTTTTGCACCTACATAGTATAAACCATTACTAAAAGTTTTCCATTTCTTATATTTACGTTTGATTTTTGGTACTTTATTTTTAAAAAGACTTATTTTCTCTAAAGTGATATTTAATATATACTTAATATCCATTAATATTAATTCTTGGTGTTGTTCTTCATGATTAATTCCTAACTCCAAAAGAAAGTTAATTTCTTTATTATTATTATTTATAATGAGTTTTTTGATTTCATCATTGATATATTTTCTATATTTTTTAATCTCTGAAACAGTTGGACGGGATAGATGACCTCTTTTATTTTGACTCCAATGGTTACCTAATGATTTATAATAGGAATTGAAAATAGTATTATAAGAGTTGTTGTATCTTATATATTTTTTATTAAATTTTAATAAAATTATCACTTCAAAAAACCATGAAGTATGTCCCAGGTGCCACTTAATAGGACTTACCTCATCACTAGGTTGTACTACAAAGTCTTCTGTTTCTAAGTTTTCACATAAAGAAAGTGTTTTCTCTCTAACATTAATAAAGCGTTGAAGTAATTGTTTTTTATTCATTTAATTGTCAATTTTTTATATATATAAAGTACTTAGTTTTTTTATTAGACTATATCTTAGTATTTAAAAATAAATTATATAAGATAATATAATAAATAAAGTAGTATTTTATATATAGGAATAAATAATTTTATGAATATTAATGCTGTAAATTTTGATAATAGTTATGCTCGTTTACCTAAAAAATTTTATTCTAATGTTTTGCCAACTCCTGTTAAAAAGCCAAATATTATAAAGTTTAATACACTATTGGCAAGGGACTTAGGTTTACAATTAAATGATATAGAAAAAGAATTATTCTTGTCAGGTAATTCATTATTATCTAATTCTATTCCAATAGCTATGGCTTACGCAGGTCATCAATTTGGGCATTGGGTTCCGCAATTAGGTGATGGGAGGGCTATTCTTTTAGGAGAGATAATAGATAAAAAAGGATTTAGACGGGATATTCAATTGAAAGGTTGTGGCCCTACCCCTTATTCTAGGATGGGAGATGGCAGAGCTTGGCTGGGACCTATTCTAAGAGAATATATATTAAGTGAAGCTATGAATAACATAGGAATTCCTACAACAAGAGCCCTTTCTGCAATTTCTACCGGAGAAACTGTATATAGAGAAAAAGAGTACCCTGGAGCAATATTAACAAGAGTAGCCTATAGCCATGTAAGGGTCGGAACGTTCCAATATTTTGCATCTAGAAAAGACTTAAAAGGATTAAAAATCCTAGCAGATTATATAATAAAAAGACATTATAAAGACTGTGAGAAAGAAAAAAATCCTTATTTAAGTTTGTTGAAAGAAATTATAAAACGCCAAGCTGATTTAGTTTCTAAATGGATGGGAATAGGCTTTATACATGGAGTTCTAAATACAGATAATACTTCTATATATGGTGAGACTATAGATTATGGGCCTTGTGCTTTTATGGATGAGTATGATTCCAATAAAGTATTTAGTTCTATTGATCAAGCAGGAAGATATGCATATAAAAATCAACCAGAAGTAATAAGGTGGAATTTAGCGTGTTTAGCATCTTGCCTATTACCTTTAATAAATGAAGATGAAAAAAAGGCTGTTATCTTAGCACAAAGTGCAATTGATGAATTTCCTAATATATATAATATGTATTGGTTAAAAATTTTTAGAAATAAATTAGGGTTAAGAAAAAATTATGAAGATGATATAAATCTAATTAATGACTTATTAGATATAATGGAAAAAGACAAAACAGACTTTACTTTAACTTTTAGGGCTATGAGTACTTTAGTAAATAATGATAAATCTCATTTTAAAAATTATTTTTTAAATCCAAACATTATTGAAAACTGGATTGAAAAGTGGAAAAATAGATTATTATTAGAAAATGAAAATATAAATAATATAATTAATTTTTTAAATAAAATTAATCCTGCGTACATTCCAAGAAATCATAGGGTAGAAGAAATCATTAATGAAGGATTAAAAGGAGATTACTCATATTTTGAAAGACTAAATAAAATTTTGACAAAACCTTTTGATAATCAAAATGAAAATGTAGAGTATCAAATAGGTCCTAATGAAACCCAAAGAGTATCTCAAACATTTTGTGGAACATAAAGTTATTTCATGATAAATTATATCTCTTAATTTTAAATTGGGGGAAACAATGAAATTAAATGGTATAAAAGAATCGTGGAATAAGGGTTTGCCAATTGTGAATGGTTGGTCTTCAATAGCAAATACTTTTAGCTCTGAAATTATGGCAGCTTCCGGCTTTGATAGTATAACTCTTGATATGCAACATGGGTTAGTAGGATATCAAAAAGTTGTTGAAATGTTACAAGCAATTTCAGGTTATAATATAACTCCTATGGTGAGAGTTCCATGGAATGATCCGAGTATGGTAATGAAATGTTTGGATGCAGGTTCATATGGAATAATATGTCCAATGGTAAATACTAAAGAAGAGTGTGTTAAATTTGTTTCTGCGTGTAGATATGCACCAAGGGGAAATAGAAGCTTTGGGCCTGTTAGAGCTAGAATTTATGGAGGAGATGATTATTTCCATCATGCAAATGATACTTTATTAAACTTTGCAATGATTGAAACTACTGAAGCGGTAGACAACTTAGAAAAAATTTTATCAGTAGAAGAATTAGATGCAGTATATGTAGGGCCAAGTGATCTTGCAGTGACTATGGGCTATGTTCCATATACATATGAAAAAGAAGTAGAAGATTGTATAAAATATATAGTAGATACTTGTAAAAAATATAATATTAAAGCAGGTATTCATTGTCCTGATGGAAAAACTGTAAAAGAGCGATTTAATATTGGGTATGACTTAGGTACAATTTCTGCAGACGCAGCTCTTCTAACACAAGCGTCTAAAAGAGAAATTACAGATGCGAAAAGTTAATTATTTGATATGAAAAAAAGCTTACTTCCAGAAAAAATATGTGTAGTTTGTAAAAGGCCATTTAAGTGGAGAAAAAAATGGCAATTAAATTGGGAGAACGTAAAATATTGTTCAAAAAAATGTTCAGCTTTATTAAAAAAATAGAGGTTAATAATTGTAATAATGAAATCTGATTTGAAAATAAATGGTGCAGAAAGTTTAGTTAGAACGCTTGTTCATAATAAAGTCGATGTTTGTTTTTCTAATCCTGGTACATCTGAGATGCATTTTGTAGCAGCTCTAGATAAAGTTCCTGGTATAAGATGTGTTTTAGGATTGTTTGAGGGTGTTCTTACTGGTGCAGCTGACGGATATTATAGAATGACCGGAAGGCCTGCTTCGACGTTGTTACATTTAGGTCCTGGTTTAGCTAATGCATTAGCAAGTGTTCATAATGCTAAAAAAGCTCATTCAGGGATGGTTAATATAATAGGACAGCATACTTTACAGCACTTAGAACTTGAATCTCCTTTAACTTCTGATATTGAAGCAATAGCTAAACCTGTATCTCATTGGGTTAAAACATCAAAAAAATCAGAGGATTTATCAAAAGATGGAGCAGAAGCTATTGAACAGGCTAAAAAAGCCCCTGGACAAATATCATCGCTTATTCTACCAGCAGATACTGCATGGGGCAAAGGAGGAGAAATTGTTCAAACTAAAAATTTAGATACAAAAATAAAAGTTTCTCAAGAAACTATAAAAAATACTGCAGAGTTTTTATCAAATGGTAAATATTCTACTCTTCTTTTAGGAGGAGGAGCATTAACTGAAAAGGCAAGTCTATTAGCAGGAAAAATTGCCAGTAAGACTGGTTGCGGTATTATAACAGAAGCTGCTAATGCTCGTTTATCAAGAGGAGCGGGAAGATTAAATATGTTAAGAATACCTGGAGCTGGTGTTGTTGATAGGGCGTTAGCAATGTTAGAAAAAGCAGGTCAATTAGTTCTAGTGGGTTCAAAACCACCTGTTGCATTTTTTGGTTATCCAGATAAGCCAAGTTTATTATATAAAGAAGGAACTCCCATAATGAGTCTTGCTGATGTAAATCATGATATTTATTCGGCATTAGTTGATCTTGCAACTGAACTTGATGCATTAAATCAATCTCCAAAATTTTTAGCAAAACCCAAAAAACTAGAAATTCCTAGCGGCAATATAACAAAAGAAAAATTAGCTTTAGCAATAGGAAATAAACTACCAGAAGATGCAATTGTAGTTGATGAATCTGTTACCACAGGAAGAGATTTCTTTCCATATACTGCTGGTGCCCCTCCTCATGATTGGATAAATAATAGGGGAGGAGCCATAGGATATGGAATGCCTGTTTCAATTGGAGCAGCTGTAGCCTGTCCAGATCGAAAAGTTATTTTGTTAGAAGGTGATGGAAGCGGAATGTATACTGTACAATCTTTATGGACTATGGCGAGAGAAAATTTAGATATTACTGTATTAATATTTGCTAATCGTACATATGAGATATTAAAAGGAGAGCTAATCAATGTTGGTGTACAAAACCCAGGCCCTAGAGCAGTAGATATGTTAACATTAGATAGGCCAAATATAGATTGGATTAACATTTCAAAAGGCATGGGAGTGGAAGCTGTTAGAGTAAGTGACTGCAGTAAGCTTTTAGATGCATTAAAAATCGGTATAAAAAAAAATGGGCCGTTTCTAATTGAAATTATTTTTTGATAGTAAAATTATTATTTTTTAAAAATCTATAAAATCTTGGGACAAATTTTTTACACATTTTTTGATCATTAGTTATTATTTCTGAACCTTCAATAAAATCACCATTTATTTTATTATTTTCCTCTAAAAGTTTAAGGTACTGCCGTGTCATAATAAGGATTTCTCTTTCAGTATTTTTCTTAATTTTTCTTTGTTCAGTTCCCTTTTGTATCATAATTCTTGTAATTAAAGCTCCTTCTTGTAAATTATATGAAGCTAGTAATATGTTATTATTAGGTATTACTTTGTTGATAGCCTTAAATAAACTTCCACATTGTATAGAAAATACAGATAGATAATTTAATTTACCTTTTTCAGTTTTAAGATTTTGCTGTTTTATTAATTTCGAAAGAGGAATTAAATTTTCATCTGCATTAATAGTACTAATATTTAGAAAAAAAATAATTGAAATTAATATTTTAAAAAATTTAAAGATCTTCATTTTGTAATTTACCAGCAGTTTTATATTGTTCAATAATTCCATCTATAGAAATACAATCAAGTTTATGTTTAGTCCATAGTTCTTTTGTATGATTAAGTTTTTGTACATTTCCGTATAAACATCTACCTTCTATATTATTAATAACTTTCTCCATTTTTATTAAAAAATATTTGTATATTTATACAAAGTATTATTAAACTTAATAACCTAGTTTATATTATATCAAATTTATATCATTATTGGGGGAGATTGAGTGAAAAAGGTAAATATAAATAGAAGAAAGTTTGTAAAAGGAATAAGTGCAGTTAGTGGATATGCAATTGCGGCTCCTTATGTAAAGACATCTCATTCTGCAGGAAAATTATTGTTGGGTATTTGGTCACATTGGATTCCAGGAGCGGACGATAATCTTAGAATTATTCTTGAAAAATGGGGAGAGAAGAATGGAGTTGAAGTTAAGGTAGATTTTATTACTTCTATTGGTAATAAGTTACTTTTAACTGCACAAGCAGAGTCTAGAGCACAAACTGGACATGATATTTTTTCTCTTCCTACCTGGTATTCTACTATGTTTAAGCATAGGTTGGATCCTATTGATGATGTTGTTGAAGATATAATCAATAAACATGGCCCATTATTAGATTCAGCACGATTTTATGCACATCTTGATGGTCACTGGAGAGGATCACCAGCACCAACTGGATCATTCTTCGATTCTTTTGTATCAAGATATGATTTATTTAAGGAACATGCAGGTATTGATTTAAAAGAAATATTTCCAGCCCATAATAACAGAAGTGAAGAGCTTATAAACAACTGGACTTATGATACATTTCTTACTGCTGCAGAAAAATTATATAATGCAGGTAAACCATTTGGAGCTACAATAGGTGCAACACCAGATAGTAGATGGTTAAGTGCATTATTTACTGCATATGGTGCAGAGTTAGTTAATAAGGACGGTGAAATTTCTGTAGATTCAGATGAAATTAGAGAAGTATTAGAATATCTTAAAAGGCTTACACAATTTATGCCAAAAAGTGTTTATGCATGGGATGATTCTAGTAATAACCGTTGGATTATTTCAGGTGAGGGTTCTGTTATATCTAATCCTGCAAGTGCTTGGGCAGTAGCAAAAAGAGATAATCCAGAAGTATCCAAAAAATTATGGCATCATGATGCTCCTCGTGGACCTAAAGGAAGATTTAGGCCAGATAATTCTCAGTTCTGGGGTATATGGAGTTTTGCGCAGAATAAATCTGCTGCTAAAGATTTACTTAGATACGTCGCTGAAAAATCTGTAGTTGATTCTTGTGTTGAAGCCTCTAAAGGATACGATATTCCATTGATCGTTTCACATTTTAAAAATAATAAAACTTGGGTAGAAGCTTCTCCTCCTGACGGAGTTTTATATAATTATCCTATGAGAGGTGATGAAGTACCTGTAGCTCCAGGTTATCCTGCGCCTCCTGAAATAGCATCACAAATTACTACGCAATATATAATTGCCAATTTAGTGGCTAGAATTACAGCAAAAGATCAATCTATAAAAAAGGGTATTCGTTGGGCCGAGAATGAACTAGAAGGTATAATGAGAGGCTAATGAAAATAAATAATTTATTTGTATGGTTAAAACAAAAACCACGCATTGCTTTTTTTATGTGCTTACCATTAATTTTAATGGTGGCGTGCTTAATTATTTATCCATTTTTTTACTCTATATTTTTAGCAACGTTAAATAAAGCAGAAACAAAATTTGTAGGATTAGCCAATTTTTTATTTTTATTTAAAAGAGAAACATTTTGGTTGGTAGTTCAGCAATCAATATTTTTTGCTTTAGTAGCAGTTTTTTTTAAAGCACTAATTGGCTTCATAGCAGCACATTCCATAAATGAACTTCCTTCAAAAGGTCAAAGAAAATGGAGAGGTATGTTATTAATACCATGGGTGATCCCACCTGCATTATCAACATTAGGTTGGTGGTGGCTCTTTGAACCGACTTATAGTGCACTTAATTGGCTTCTTGAAAAATTATCGGTTGATGCAATACCTTGGTTAAGTGAAACTTTTTGGGCCAGGTTTTCAATTATTTTAGTTAATATATGGGTTGGGGCTCCTTTTTTTCTTATTATGTACCTAGCAGCTCTTAAATCAATCCCCGAAGATTTATACGAAGCAGCTTCTATAGATGGAGCTAACTATTGGCAAAAATTATTTTTTATTACATTACCTATGATGAAAAATATTATTTCAATAACTATACTTTTTTCAATAATTGTTACTTTTGCTAATTTTGATATTGTAAGAGTATTAACTAGGGGCGGGCCAATTGACACAACCCATCTATTTGCTACTTATGCTTTTAGAGTAGGTATTGAATCTGGAGATATCCCTCTTGGAGCGGCAGTTTCTTTATTTATGTTTCCTGTTCTTGCAGTTTTATCATTTATTATTTTGAGAAATGTAAGAAAAAGAACAAATGAGGTTTAAATGAAATTTTTATCTTATAGAAATAGTATAAATAGTAATAGAAAATGGGCCTTATTTGCTGCCTATGGTTGCTTAATATTTTTTGTTATTTTCTTTTTATTCCCACCATATTATATGCTGATCACTTCATTAAAGACAAATAAAGAGATAGCAGAGTTATCAACAAACCCTTGGCTAATAAAACAAGGATTAACTTTAGAACATTATAAATATTTATTCACAGAGACTCCTTTTTTAATATTTTTTAAAAATACTATAATTGTAACTATATCAGTGGTTATAATATCTATGGTAATAAGTGTATTGGCTGCTTATTCATTATCTAGATTAAGATTTTGGGGTTCTGGTGTTTTAGCAACTGGAATATTTCTTACATATTTAGTTCCTGACACACTCTTATTTATACCACTATTTAAAATAGTAGGATGGCTGGGTCTATTGAATAGTTATTGGGTTTTAGTATTAGTATATCCAACATTAAGTGTACCATTTTGTACTTGGCTAATGATTGGTTATTTTTCATCTATTCCTAAAGAAATAGATGAAGCAGCTTTAATTGATGGTGCAAATCATATGCAAATGTTATTGAAAGTTTTCATACCTGTAGCTATGCCAGGTTTAATAGCAGCAACTATTTTTGCATTTACAGTGTCATGGGCTGGTTTTTTGTATCCTTTAGCATTCATTTATAGTGAAACTGAAATGGTACTGACTGTAGGCACAGTAACAACTTTAATTAAAGGAGATGTTTTTCATTGGGGAGGTTTAATGGCTGGTGCATTATTAGCAGCAGCGCCACCAGTAATCGTTTATGCATTTTTAATGGATTATTATATAGCAGGTTTAACTTCAGGAGCTACAAAAGGATAGAATTATGGCAGACGTTGAGATAAAAGATTTACATAAAATTTTTGACAGAACAGAAGCAGTTAGAGGAATTGATCTCAGTATTAAAGATAAAGAATTTGTAATATTAGTGGGACCATCTGGATGTGGAAAAAGTACAGTATTAAGAATGATAGCAGGCTTAGAGGAAGTTACTGAAGGTGATATATATATAGGAGATAAATTAGTAAATGATATTCCTCCCAAAGATAGAGATATAGCGATGGTATTTCAAAGTTATGCTCTATATCCTCATATGACTGTATTTGAAAACATGTCTTTTGGTTTGAGATTAAGAAAATTTTCAAAGGAAGATATTAAAAAACGTGTAGAAGAAGCAGCAAAAGTTTTAGGTATTTCTGAACTCTTAAAAAGAAGGCCTAGACAGTTATCTGGAGGTCAAAGACAGAGAGTTGCAATGGGTAGAGCTATAGTTAGAAACCCTAAAGTTTTTTTATTTGATGAGCCTCTAAGTAATTTAGATGCAAAGATGCGGGGACAAATGAGAATTGAAATTAAAAGGGTACACCAGCATTTAAAAACTACAACTATTTATGTGACTCATGATCAAGTAGAAGCTATGACTTTAGCTGATAGAGTTGTAGTAATGAAAGATGGTAAAATTGAACAAATAGGCACACCTGATGAAATTTATAATTTTCCTAGAACAGGCTTTGTTGCGGGATTTATTGGTTCTCCAGCAATGAATTTTATTCCAGGAAATATAGTAAAAAATAAAAATGGATATTCAGTTTTTATAAACAAACAAATTTCATTTTATTTAGATAAAGAAAAAGAAAAAAAATTAGAAGGGCTTGATGGGAAAGATGTTTTACTAGGAATAAGACCAGAACATATTAATGAAAAAAAGTCGGAAGATGCTATTGAATATGATGTTAAAATTGATTTAGTAGAGCCGCTCGGTATGGAAACTATGGTTTATTTTACGATAAATAAAGTCCAATTATGCGGAAGGGTTTCTCCAGAAAATAATTTAATGAGTAATAATAAAGCAACTTTAAATTTTAATAAAAATAAATTTCATATAATTGATCCTAAAACAGATAAAGTCATATAATAGGAGTTAACCTACTAAATGCAAAGTAAAGTAATTCAAATTGATCAAGTTGGTGGTCCAGAAAATATGAAACTGAGGCATATAGATGTTTCTGAACCAGACAAAGGCCAAGTTATTATTAAAAATGAAATGATAGGCTTGAATTATATAGACTTAATGCAACGAAGCGGTATGCATCCAATCTCTTTTAAAGAATTTCCTGCAACTTTAGGTATGGAGGCAGCGGGAACTATAGAATTGGTTGGTGATGGTGTGAAAGCTTTTAATATTGGAGATAAAGTTTCTCATTGTATGAATTTAGGAGCTTATTCAGAAAGGATGTTAATAGATGCAAATAAATTAATATTACTTGATAAAAATACATCTTTGGAAATTGCTGCTGCATCTACACTTCAAGGTTTAACGGCACAATACTTACTAAATGAGTCTTGGCATCTAAAGCCGGGTCAGACTATTTTAGTGCATGCTGCTGCTGGAGGAGTAGGATTAATTCTCTGCCAATGGGCTAAACATTTAGGAGCAAGAGTTATAGGTACTGTTGGAACAGAGGAAAAAGCAGATTATGCATTACAGAATGGATGTGATCATACTATTTTATATTCTAAGCAAAATTTTCCTGATAAAGTTAAGGAAATAACGGATGCAAAAGGAGTAGACGTTATATATGATGCTATTGGCAAAGATACATTCAGTAAAGGTCTCAGTTGCTTAGCAGAAAGAGGAAGAATAGTATGTTATGGCTTTGCATCGGGTCCAATAGAGCCAGTTGATATAACAAAAATAAGACCTTTTTCTGGTTCAATTGCAACTGGCGCTTTATTAACTTATACAAAAAATTCGAATGAGAGACAAAAAAATGCTAATCAGCTTTTCAGCCTAATAAATAAAGGAGTTTTAAAAATTAATATTAATCAAAAATATTCATTAGAAGAAGTTCAGTTAGCACACAGGGATCTTGCAGGAAGAAAAACTATTGGGTCTTCTATATTAATACCTTAATAATATAATTTACTTTACTTAGAATTCTTTTTTCTTTCTTTAGAGTCCAGATACCTTTTTCTCAGTCTAAGGTTTAATGGCGTGACTTCTAATAATTCATCATCATTTATGTATGCCATCATTTCTTCTAATGACATTATTCTTGGAGGAACAAGAACAACTGCTTCATCTGAACCTGACGCTCTCATATTAGTTAATTGTTTACCTTTAAGCACATTAATTTCTAAATCATTGTCTCTTGAATGTTCTCCTACAATCATTCCCTTATAAACTATAGTATTATGTTCTATGAACATAGATCCTCTATCTTGTAGTTTCCAAATTGCAAATGCTACAGCTTTACCTGTATCAGTAGATATTAAAGCTCCGTTTCTTCTACTAGGAACTTCTCCTTTAAATGAGTCATATGAATGGAATACTCTATTAAGAACTCCGGTTCCACGAGTATCAGTTAAAAATTTGCTTTGATATCCTATTAAACCTCTGGAAGGGGAATAAAATGTTAGACGCGTTTTACCAGCTCCAGAGGATCTCATATCTTGCATTTCAGACTTTCTCTTATTCATAGAATCAACTACTGAGCTAACATATTCTTCATCAACATCGATAATTACCTCTTCAATTGGCTCAATAATTTTATTATTTTCATCTTTTTTAAGTAAAACTTTAGGTCTAGAAACTGTTAATTCAAAACCTTCTCTTCTCATCGTTTCTATTAATACTCCTAACTGTAGTTCGCCTCTACCTCCTATTTCAAAAGAGTCTTTTGTATTACTTTCTCCGAATGTAATAGCAACATTAGTCTCTGCTTCAGCTAATAATCTTTCTCGTATTAAAGTAGAGGTTATTTTTTTACCCTCCGTACCAGCAAAAGGAGAGTCATTTACTGTTATAGTTACGGACATAGTAGGAGGGTCAATAGGGTTTGACTTCATAGCGCTTTCAATTGTTAAGTCACAAATAGTATCTGCAACCGATGTTTTTGCTAGGCCAGCCACACATATTATATCTCCAGGAAAAACTTCATTAACTGGGACTCTATTTAAACCCTCAAACTTAAGTAACTTTGTTAACCTTCCATTTTCAATCTGTTTACCATTCAGATTTATAGATTTTACAGTATCATTAACTTTTGCAGATCCTTGCTCAACTCTTCCTACAAGACATCTACCCAAATAAGGATCAGAGTCTAAAAGAGTTACGAGCATAGCAAATGGCAAATCTTTATTAACTTTAGGAGGTTTAACATGTTTAATTATAAGATTTAGTAAAGGGTGTAAATTTTCTCTAGGATTATTTAATTCGTTTACACACCATCCATCCCTACCTGAAGCATATAAAGTCGGAAAATCTAATTGCTCTTCATTTGAATCTAAAGAAATAAATAAATCAAATATTTCCTCTAAAACTTCATCTGGTCTTCCATCTGGTCTGTCAGCTTTATTAATTATTACTATAGGTCTTAAACCTTGAGCTAAGGCTTTTCCTAATACAAATTTAGTCTGCGGCATTGGTCCTTCAGCTGCATCAATTAGGAGAATTACTCCATCTGTCATACCTAATACTCTCTCAACTTCTCCCCCAAAATCTGCATGACCAGGTGTATCAATAATATTTATAGTAATATTCTCCCATGAAATTGAGGTAGGTTTTGCTAGTATTGTAATTCCTCTTTCTTTCTCTAAATCTCCAGAGTCCATCAATCTTTCACTTACATCTTCGTTTTCTCTAAACATTCCACTTTGTTTCATAATAGAGTCAATTAATGTAGTTTTTCCATGATCTACGTGAGCAATAATTGCTATATTACGTAATTCTTTTGACATATTATTCTTTCTAATGAGATTTTTAATATTAAACGATAACTTTATTAAAGCGTCCTAGATATACTGTTGCAAGATGTCATAAAATATATTCTAGTCAAGTAATAGTAGATATTT
>CEUQ01013105.1_pt1 | contig 14790 bp, 15 predicted proteins | sample 361491 | NCBI WGS metagenome assembly CEUQ01 (sample SAMEA2622796, study PRJEB7988) | marine metagenome | biome: marine biome (ENVO:00000447); feature: marine epipelagic mixed layer (ENVO:xxxxxxxxx); material: "saline water (ENVO:00002010), including plankton (ENVO:xxxxxxxx)" | depth 120 m | reverse complement strand
TCATAGCAGAGCTAATTGTTGTACTCTTACGGAGACGCCTCTTCCGATTTGAGCTTTTTCTTGTTGCTAGGTGACTATTTCCAGCTCTGGCATGAACTAATTTTCCAGAACCTGTCTTCTTAAACCTTTTTGCAACACTTTTTCTTGTTTTCATTTTTGGCATCTTAACTTACTCCTTACTTAGGGCTTAGAATTAAGGATAATCTCCTACCTTCTAAATTTGCCTGTTTATCTATTTCAGCAAAATCATCCAAAATATCAACAACTCTATTTAATGTGTCTATTCCCATGTCTTGCCTTGCCATTTCTCTACCTCTATACATTACCGTAATTTTAACTTTATCACCAGCTTCTAAAAATTTCTTAGCTCTTGATAATTTCGTTAATAAATCATGATCACCTGTATTTGGCCTTACCCTAATTTCTTTTACATGTATGACATGTTGTTTCTTTTTATTTTTTTTATCAAGCTTTTGCTTTTCATAAATATATTTCCCATAGTCCAATATTTTACATACTGGTGGATTTGTATTGGGAGATATTTCAACTAAATCCAAATTTAAATCATCAGCCTTTTTTAAGCCTTCTAATAAGGTGACAACACCTAATTGCTCACCGTCATTACTAATTAATCTAATTGTCTCTGAATTAATTTTTTCATTAATTCTTAAACCTTTGTTTGATTTACTTATTTCTCTATCTCCTTATTACTTATAAATATGAGCACCAATTTTAAAGCAATTTAAACTATTTAACAAACTATAAATTAAAACTAAAATCATGGTAGTCGATACCGGATTCGAACCAGTGACCTCTACGATGTCAACGTAGCGCTCTAACCAACTGAGCTAATCGACTAAATATTTAGGGAGAAATAATCTCAATATATTCAGTTCTATTTAAAATTAGCTCCACCGCTTTTAAATATTCAACATCATTATACAAGCTGACTTTTATCTTTTCTTTTTCATTTCCAAGAACTAATGAAAGTTCCCTTAATAAAGAATTTTCAATCCATTGAATATTTTCTTTATCATTATATTGCAATAGCTTTACTTCATTAAAATAATTTTCAATATCTCTAGTCAAAGAAGTTAAATATTTCATATCAGTATCATTTATGCCTGTTCTAGCTATAGATTGCCCTAACTCATTATAATGATATTCCCCAACATTTAAATTATGTTTTTCTGGAGGAGTAATCTTAATTGTTTTGCCTGATCCATTTTTAAATCGTAGCCAACCATGTGCATCAACAATTATGTATGACTCATTTGATTGTCTTTGATGCTTCTTGATATTTCTTTTAGTATTTTTTTTGGCATACTTATCATAAATATTATCCTTTAAATTTGATAATTCTTTTTCTCCAGGCAATCTATAATCAAATTCAAAATCTTGAACATAGTTAATAAAATCTTTAATAATTTTTTTGTTCATTTTAATAGGTAATGTTAAACCTTGTTCGTAAGCATATTCAGATGCAAATTTTAAAAAAAGTCTCTCTCTATATAATGCTTGAACAATTGGTGGAATTTTTTGTTTTTTAATTTCTAAGTCTGGATAAATTCCTCCTCCACCTTTTACGAGCCTACCATTTTGTGTATAAAATAATGAGTCATTTTCATCTAAACCATCTGTTAAAACATTATTATCTAGATAATCTTTTTTTTGAATTAGCCTACCAGATGGAGTGTAATATTTAGAAGTTGTTACTTTAATACTTATTGTATCATTAACAGTATATATTCTTTGAACTAATCCCTTCCCAAACGAAGGAGTTCCCACAATAACTGCCCTATCTAAATCTTGCAAAGTTCCAGACACAATCTCACTTGCTGATGCTGATCTTCCATCAATAAGAACAACTATTGGGAAATCTTCGTTAATTTTAGAAGAATATTTTGCATCAAAACTCCTATTTGCCTTATCAATTCTGCCCTTTGTTTTTAATATGTTTTGACCTTTTGGAACTAATTGATCTAATATATTTAGAGCATTACTTAGCAATCCTCCAGTATTGCCTCTTAAATCTATAATTAAACCTATTTTATTTTGATTAGCTAAAATTTCATTTAAAGCCTTCCTAAAATCTTTTGCAGTATTCTTAGAAAACTTCTTTATTCTTATATAGCCAATGCCATCATTATTTACTCCCCAATAAGGCACATCTTTAACTACAATATTTGATCTTGTAAGATCAAATTTAATTTCTTCATTTGATGATGGTCTTCGTATACTTAAAGATACTTCTGTATCTAATTCTCCTCTAATTAGTTCTGATGATTCAGTTGCAGATAAACCTATTGTAGAAACAGAATCAACCATTAAAATTTGATCGCCTGCTTGAATTCCTTCTGAATAAGCAGGACTATCTTCATAAGGCGACAATACGGTCAAAGTATCTTGAATTAATCCAATTTGCATCCCAATACCACCATATCTACCTTTAGTTAGAATTTCTAATCTATCCTTACTAGAACCAATATATAACTTTGTATATGGATCAACTTCTTCAAACATACCATCAAAACTTGATTTGATTAATTCTGCTTTATCTAAACTATCAACATAATTAGAAGTGAAAATTTCAAATATTTGATTATATAATTCAAAATATTCTTTTAAATCATTATTATCTTCATTTGAATAAATTGGAGTTAGAAATACTAATATTAAAAAATATATAATTTTTATTTTTTGCTTCATATTATATATCTCTCTTTAAATATTTTCCATATTGAATTTTCAATCTCAACAATACTTTTATTTGCATCGATTATAACATATCTATTTTTATTTAATAATGCTAATTCTAAAAAACCTTTTTTTACTTTAAATAGAAATTCTGACCCAGAACTTTCCATTCTATCTTTTTTATTTAATCTTGATAAACATATTTCTAAATCACAATCTAACAAAAATGTAGTAGAAGGAATGGTATCTTTAACTACTGCATTGGTTATAGATTGAATTAATTCTAAACTAATCCCTCTACCAAAAGATTGATATGCTAATGTACTATCTAAAAATCTATCACATATAATAAATTTATTAAAACTATCAACACTTGGTTTTATTTTTTTATTAACTAAATCTGACCTAGCAGTTAAAAATAATAGTGTCTCTGTAATATTAGATATTTTATTATTATTATCAAGAAGACTATCTCTTATTTTTTCTGAAAGAGGTGTCCCTCCTGGCTCCCGAAATAAACTATAATCATAATTATTTTTTTTTAGTCTTTTTAAAAATAATTTAATTTGAGTAGTTTTACCAACTCCATCAATTCCTTCAAAACTAATAAATTTATTATTCATAATGTGTAATTTTCTCTTGCTAAAACAAAAACAAATTCACCTTTACAAGGTTTATTAGAAAAATAATCAATAGACTCTGATACAGTTCCTAAAAATACCTCTTCATAAACTTTAGTCATTTCACGATGAATACTAATCAACCTATCACCACCCATAAATTCTTTAATACTTAATAAAGTTTTAACTACTCTTTTAGGTGATTCAAATATTATAATTGTACATTGAAGTGAATTTAAAAATTCAAATTTTGTTTTTCGGCCCTTTTTTTTGGGTAAAAATCCTTCAAAATAAAATGAATCAGAAGGTAATCCACTTGTAGATAATGCTGAAATCAAAGAACTGGGACCTGGAATAGATGTAACATCAATATTTTCTCTTTTACAAGCATTAACCAATAAATATCCAGGATCACTGATACAAGGTGTCCCAGCATCACTAACAAGAGCAATATTGTTTCCATCTTTTAATAAATTAACTATTTTATGAACTTGTTTAGATTCGTTAAAATTATTATAAACAATCATCTGGTTATCAATGTTAAATTTTTTTAAAATTTTTTTTGATACACGTGTATCTTCAGCAGCAATAAAATTAACTTCTTCTAAAACTTCTTTTGCTCTATCTGAAATATCGCTCAAATTACCAATAGGTGTTGCAACAATATATAAAATTCCATACACTATTTAAGTATATTATTTATTGATTTTTTAATAACATCAATGGCAAAATCAATCTCAACTTTTGTTACTGTTAAATGAGGCCTAAATCTGATACTTTTAATACCACATCCAAGTATCATTAATTTATTTTTGTATGTTTCTTGAACTAATTCATCTCTTTCATTAGAAGAAGGCAAATCAAACGAACAAAAAAGTCCTAATCCTCTAGAATTTATAACAAATGCGGGGAATTGCTCTTCAAGCTTTGTTATTTCTTTAAGTAAGTACTGACCATTTGTTTTTGCATTTTCAAGCAAATTAAATTCTTTTATAGTTTCTAGAATAATTTTAAATCTTACCATATCTGTTAAACTACCTCCAAAAGTTGAATTAATTCTACTAGATCTTTTAAAAACATTTTTTTCTACTTCATTTATTCTATTACCTACCAATATTCCACAAACTTGTGTTTTTTTGCCAAATGAAATAATATCAGGTTGACAACCTTCAAAATGCTCATGTGCCCACATTTTACCAGTAATACCAATACCTGTTTGGACTTCATCATAAATCAATAAAAAGTCATGCTTAATTGATAGAGATTTCAGTTCTTTGAAAAATTCTTGTCTAAAATGATTATCGCCACCTTCACCTTGTATCGGCTCAATAATTAATGCGGCAATATCATTAGGATTGTTTGTTACAGCTTGATTTATTTGAGCTAAAGCTTTTTTTTCTTTAATTATTACATCATTAATAATATCATCCGTTATTGGAAAAGATAGATGAGGATTATCAATTCTAGGCCAATCAAACTTAGGAAAAAATTTTGTTTTAATTGGATCTGTATTTGTTAATGATAAAGTATATCCAGTTCTACCATGAAATGCTTCTTTAAAGTGTAAAACTTTATATCCCTTATCTTTAATTCCATTTTCCAAATTCTTTCTTACTTTCCAATCAAAAGCAACTTTTAGTGCATTTTCAACAGCTAAAGCTCCTCCTTCAATAAAAAAAGTGTTTTTTAAATATTCAGGAATAGCAGTTTCACTAAAAACTTTCATAAAATCTGCATATTCTGTAGTATATATATCAGACAAAGTAGGTTTAAACAATGAAACTTTCGTTAATAAATCTTTGTTTTCTAAAATTTTTGGGTGATTATAACCGATACATCCTGAAGCATACATTGAAAACATATCTAAATATTTTGAGCCATCTCTTTTGTCAACAATCCACGAATCATGACTTTTATCCAAATCTAATATAGGTTCAAATCCATCAGCTAAAATATTTTTACCTAATAATTGTCTAACTTCTTTTGCTTTTATAGTCATACTTTTCCTTTATAAATCAAATTTAATACCTTGTGCTAAAGGCAGCTCTTTACTCCAGTTAATTGTGTTTGTCTGTCTCCTCATATATGCTTTCCAAGCATCTGAGCCCGATTCTCTTCCTCCACCTGTTTCTTTTTCTCCACCAAATGCTCCGCCTATTTCTGCACCTGAGGTTCCAATATTAACATTTGCTATCCCACAATCACTTCCCTTATGAGATAAAAATGTTTCGGAATTAATAATATTATTAGTAAAAATAGATGATGATAATCCTTGTGGAACTGAATTATGTAATTCTATAGCTTTATCTAAACTATCATATTTCATTACATATAATATTGGAGCAAAAGTTTCATCTTGGACTATTTGATAATGATTTTTTGCTTTAACAATTGTAGGTTCTACAAAACAACCGTCACCTTTAACAGTATTCCCGCCATACAAAATTTCTCCACCCTCTTTTTTGACCTGTACTAAAGCTTGATTAAAATCATCTATAGCTTTTGAATCAATAAGCGGCCCCATTAATGTGTCAGATTTCAAAGGATCACCAATTCTAACTTGTTTATAAGCATTAATCAATTTATCAACCAATCCATCATAAATAGATGAATGTGCAATTATTCGCCTAGTTGATGTACATCTCTGCCCAGCAGTACCTACAGAACCAAAAACTATTCCAGGAACAACAATATCCATATTAGCAGTTTCATCTACAATAATTGCATTATTTCCACCAAGCTCTAAAATTGTTTTACCAAGACGAGCCCCAACAGCTTTAGCTACCTTTTTCCCCATTGCTGTAGAGCCAGTAGCAGAAATTAGAGGAACCCTAGTATCATTAATAAATTTTTCACCTATAACAGAACCTCTACCAATAATTAAATTAAAGATTCCTTTATAACCGTTCCTTTTTAACACATCATTACATATATTTTGAACTGCCACAGCACATAAAGGTGTTTTTGATGAAGGCTTCCATATACTTATATTTCCACATATAGCTGCAATAAAAGCATTCCATGCCCAAACTGCTACAGGGAAATTGAATGCAGAAATAATACCTACATTACCCAACGGATGCCATTGTTCATACATCCTATGTTCAGGCCTTTCAGAATGCATAGTTAATCCATATAATTGTCTAGATAGACCTACTGCAAAATCAGCTATATCTATCATTTCTTGAACTTCTCCATCACCTTCTGCTTTTATCTTACCCATTTCTAATGAAACTAAATTTCCTAAATCATCTTTTTTATTTCTTAGCTCGTTTGCCATTTCTAAAATTAACTGACCTCTAATAGGTGCAGGAACCATCCTCCATTCAACACATGCTTGATTAGAAGCTTCAATTATTTTCTCATAATCACTTTCGTTACATAATTGCACTTTACCTAATAATTCTCCATTTGTGGGATTAAAACTTTCAATATAATTCGATGAACCATTATCAAACCATTCATCACCTCCAATACAGGATCCCATACTAATATTATTTATACCTAATTTTTTTAAAATCTGACTCATTTATTTATCCTTTATAATTTTCTGTATTATCTTTTTGTTTAAGCGACCATATTGCTAGAGATACAATCATAAATAAAATTATTATAGGTGTAGCATAATTATAATCTTGCACCGAATAATTAATTAAATCTTCAAAACGTCCAATTAGTAGTGAAATTCTTCCCATTACAGCAAATCCAAATGATGCTCCAAATTTAATCATTAAAAAATATATACCAACTTTACTTATTGTTCCTACAACACCTTTATGTTCCTTAGAAAAAAAGAAATATACCAAACCTGAAATCACACCTATTAAAATTAAAATATGATTAAATATTTCCCATCCACTTTTACTAAAATCAATAGCAGAATTTTGAATTTGCATTAAAATATTTGAATTTATAAATACATATATTTTAAGTCCTGCCGCCATTCCAACAATATAACCAATTGAAATCCTAGCAAGCCAACTCAGAGAAGGAATCAATCTAAATAACATAAATATTCCAAGAATGAGAGGAATTATATAAATAATATTAAACTCAAAACCCGCATCAACATATTTTGGAAATAGTCTACCAAATAAATTTGGCCAAACTTGATCCCACCAAGTTAATGCAAATATATATCCTGCTGAAACTCCAACAAATATATGCTCTGAAGCTTTATAGAATGGATTGTCTCCATATAAATAACTTAAAATACTTAAAGTCATTAATACTAAAATCCAAATACCTATAATTTCAAAATTAAATTCCATCTAATTTTCTTTCCTAGTATAGTAATAAGCTATGTTTCCTATAATTATAAATAATACCATCAAAAGATGAGCTACAGATTGAGCAGACATTCTTGCATATGCTTTACCTTTTGTAATATTGACATTAGAATTAATATACAAATCTTCACCTTCATCTTGTTTAGTAATCATAAAATCATAAACCATTTGTTCATATTCTGCAGCACCTGGCATCCCTGCTAAAATACCTTTTAATTGGCCGGACTCAACATAAGGAATTGCATCTGTTACCATGATTGATGTACAACCAGATGACAAAGGAACATTTTTTGGATCACAAGCATATTGTACCCATTCTGCATTTCCAGGAACTCCAGCAGAAAAATCAAAAACAAAATCAAAATCTGTCACATTATAAACATCATTCATAATTGGAAGTTCATTAATTGATTTTCCGTTTTTATCTTGTTGATAAATTTCTCTAAAATTATCAGCAATACCTTTTATTACTACAAAACCACCCACCTTATAATCAAACATCACATAATCAATACCATCTTCTATATTGAACAATTTAGAATCCTTAATACTAGAAATTGCCTGTTCTGCCATTATTGGACTTTCAGGCCATAATGAAACCATATAAACCTTAACTCCTTTTGTAAATAAATGATTTAATAAAGCTATTGCCATTGGGTGAACTTCTGGCTTAGTGCTAGCTCCATAGGCAAAGGAAATTAAAACTTTATCATTTATTTTAAGATTATTAATTGAATCATAAACAACTTTTGTATTTCTATCTTGACCTAATGGTAAATCAATTAAATTAGGATTAATAAGTGGAATTAAAACTGAGAGACCTATTAATAAAAATATTATTCTCCTATCAAGATTGCCAAATTTTATAATATACTCTTTCATTTAGTCCCCTAAAATTGACCTTTCTCTACCTGTCATTATTCTATATGATTGTGCCACTATACCAAGAGCTATACCAATCATGATAGCTCTAGCTCCTGCAGTTGCTGGAACTGCCATAATCCATTCTTGTATTACTGGAATTGATAATAGTGATGATTGATGCCAATTTAAAAATATTCCTAAAATAATTAATAAAAGGTTTGCTCCCATATAAGAGATAAAAAATATTTTTCTATCTTTTATTTTAGATGCAATAATAGAAAATAAAATAGATGTAATTATAATGATGACTACCCACCATGGAATTAAAGTTCCTACAGGAACCCTTCCAAGCATTAATAAGACTCCAGAGATTAGCAGTAAAGTTGCTTCAAAATTTCTAATTCTAAAAGCACGATAAGAAGCAGATGCCACAAAAAATGCAAGTAAAGCAAACATTGTAGAACCAAGGGGAAGATATATATAATTATACATCCAATAAAATGCAGATTGTTCATTTTTTAAATGAGGTCCCATAGTAACATCAGAACCATTATAGATAAAGCCAAAAACAATCATTATAAAAAAGCCTATTAATGTAAAAATGCTATACTGCCAATTTTCTTTTTTATAAGCAATCTTTTGCAAATGTAATTGTAAAAGATTTAAGCATCCTAGAAATGCTGCAAATCCTGCAATAATCATATAAAAATTTGCTGCATCTTTTTCAGTAAAATTTCTTAATGCGGTCCAATTAATAAAATAACCAGATAAGGCTATAAATCCCATAGCTGACATTACAACAATTGCTAATTGTCTTTTTAAAAAATTCATTATTTGATACCATCCATAATATTAATTTTAAATATAGTTGAAATATCAACAGCTGAGAAGGTTAAATAATTAAATATAGAAAGAATTACTACCACTAAAATAAATATCACACATAATAGCTTTACATAATCTTGCCCCTTAATGCTACCTATCATTTCAGGGCTACCTGATAAATAGGCACTTGCTGCATAAAATTCTTCCCCAATTAGTACGTAATCACATGCTGTAACAAAAAATGGTATTTGAGAAGAAGACCCAGTACCAGCTATCTGTATAGCACCAATTGAGCTACCTGTTTCAGCAAGAAGCAAAGATTCTGCATAAAATTTACCTTGATAAAAAACTGCAGCAGGTTTTTCTCTAAGCATTATACCATTTACACCAGCAGCATATGCAAATTGATCATCAGTAACATAATGTACCATTGAATCATTATACAAATCAGGTCTTCCTTTTTTAAGATATGACTCTTTACATGATTCTCTAGCAGCTTCCATAACAATAGGAACACAACAAGGAACATGCAAGTCAGCTTCGTATTCTGCCGTCATACCTGCTATATGCCCTAATATAATAACTCCAGATATTGTATCAATTTCATCTAACCCTGATATGCCTGGAACATATAAAACTGAATTACCCATTTCAGTTGCTCTTCCAACCGCTTCTTCCATAGCTTTCATAGCAGAAATGGGTCTCATATAAATTTCTTCACCATTTTTAGCTTTTCGAATAAAAAACTCAATAGTTGCACAAGCTATAACTATAGATATAAAAGTTAATTCATTACCAATTACAAAAATATTAATTTTTGAATTTAAGCTATATAATACCAATAAAATTAAAGGTATAAAAATTATGTATTCAATTTTAAAATTTTTACTCATTCTATTTTTTGAGACTCAAATGTGTTTTTTCAATTTGGTTAATTAAAAATTCTATATTTTCTCTCTTTTCTAATAACTGAATAAAACTATAATATTTTTTATCATTAACAAAAACTGTTAAAAGAGGACCTAGAAATATCAAGGTTTGTCCTGCTATAAAAGAAATATATTTTGTGCTTTCTAATAAAAAAATTGCAGGTACGGATAAACCTTTTTCAACTATTTTAATAGCAAAATGGCTAATTGTATTTTTATCAGTATTATTCATAGGTATATTTTAATGCATTTAATTAGATAAAATAACTTCTAAATTAGCTCTTGGTATAATTTCTTTACTATTATCATCAAATTCTACTTCTGCAACTCTTACTTTTGTTTCAGATTTCATCTCAACTAACTCGTAAGGAAGGTTAGTAATCTTGCCTATTCTGCCAAAATAAGGCTCTCTAATAACTCTAACCATAGAACCTTCCGAAATTATAAGATCTTCTTCAGAAATATCTTGACTTTCTTTACTTTTATCAGATTCAATAAATATCTCTGGTCTTAACACTCCTGCTCTAATTTGAGTAGCGCCATTAATTGAAGCTATTTTACCTTCATTATCTTTTAATAAATTGAAAGTTCTTTCAGCCATATTAATCTCACCAAAACCTTCCGATAAAATTAATGTTGTTGTATCCTCTGTGCCCGTAATTGCAACACCCAATGAATAGCCTAAAATTTTGGATATGCTATCATAATCAATACCACCGCACACAATTCCTTTAACACCATTTTCTTTTGCTTTTTGATAAATTTCATAATTAATATATGAACCACAAATAATAATTTTATCTTTTAAATCTTCTGTAATAATAGAAGAATTAATTTTATCTGATGGTTTTTGGACTAATATTTTAATTTCTCCTTTTTTCTCTCCTCCAATACCTATAATACCTTGAATAAATGTACCTAGAGAATTAATTGATACACCTTCTTTTTCATAAATATTTGTAATAGTTCCAGGAATGTAAGCATCTATATTAATAGGTAAAGGTTTTTCTGAAATTACAACTTGGCCTGTTGTTTTGGAAATGTTCATAATTTGACCATCAACAGGAGATTTTATCTCACTTTTAAATAAACCAAATATTCCTTTATTTTGTGCAACAATCTGATTTTTTGAAACATAGTCTTCTTCTTTTATATGCATATATTCTAAAATTTGATTAGCATCAATATTTAACTCTTTTGCAATATTCAACATATGAACATTACCTGGAATTTCTGTAGAAGCAATAATTGTATTTGATTTTACAGATTCATTAATATCAACATGCACTTCACCTTTTAAAGGTAGTAATCTATCTTTAATTACTTTTGTGCTTCTTAAAACTTTTAATCCTGGTGTATAAGATTTAGACATTATTATTCCTTATCATATTCAAGTGTGTTTTGAGACCAAGTTAATATTTGTTCAATTCTAGTAGAATTGTCATCTAAAAATTGAATTTCTCTACCTCTTCCATCTAAAATTATTCCTACTTCACCACCATTTATAGTCCCCTCAAAATTTTGACCTTTACCAAAGCCTATATCAATATTTCGCTCAGGATTTATTGTGCATTTATGGCTACCTAAATCTGCTTTAATTAAAATTATATCTCCAGATTTTAAACAGCCTTCATAAATTTCATCATTTATATCAAACGAATATTTTAACAATGGTTTATTTAGGGTGCTTTGACCAATAGGTGCTAAACAAGTTCCTAATTTAATTAAACAATCTTTATGAAAAACTTCTATTGCAGCTTGCTCATGAAAAGTAGACAAAACTCCAAGTTGAGGCATCATAAAAATTGAATCAACGGCAATTTCAGTTATTCCTTCAGGTAAAAAAGAATCAATTAACATACGCATTGCTTGCGATCTTCTTGGTGCATGAGACAAAACACCACCTGACCCTACAATTAAATCTAATTTTAACATATCAACTATTGTTTCTCCAGACATTTTTTGATCAAATGTATCTGAAATTGTTCTTTCTTGTTGGACTCCTTTTAATGAAACTGCAAATTCTTTATGTTGGATAAAAGATAAGCGTAATGCTTCTCTAGCTAAAGCTTGTTCTATTTTTAAATCTTCTAAAGTTTGTGGAATAGTAGTAGGCCTAATCATTTTATTAGCTATTCTATTAGTTAAATTTGAAGAATCAATTTCAAAAGGGACCCATTTAGATACATTTGAAACACCTGCTTCAGATAAAACATTACATATCGAATAACTCATTCCAAGATTTGCACTTACAGTTCTATTAAATTCTTCATCAAATACTGAAAAAACATCTGTAGTAGCCCCTCCGATATCTACCCCTACAACAGATATATTTTCAACTGCAGATATTTTTTTAATCATTTCACCAACCGCACCAGGTGTTGGCATAATTGGATGATCTGCCCAATCCATCAATTTATTATATCCTGGTGCCTGAGCCATTACATGCTCCATAAATAAATCATGTATTTTATCTCTACTTGGTTTTAGATTTTCTTTTTCTAAAGTTGGCCTAATATTTGGCACCATAATTAAATCGGTAGAATTATCTAAAGTTTCTTTTATTTCATCTTGTGCTTTATTATTACCTGCATAAATGATAGGTAATTTATAATCCATTCCAAGTCTAGGTTTTGGGTTTGCTGTTTTAATGATTTCTGCAAGCTCAACAACATGAGAGACTGTTCCCCCATCTATACCCCCTGATAATAAAACCATATCAGGTCGTAATTCTCTAATTCTTTTAACCTTTTCATGATATAACCTTTTATCATTTGATGCTAATATATCCATTACAATAGCACCAGCACCCAAAGCTGCCCTTTGAGCACTCTCTCCTGTCATATTTTTAACCACTCCGCTAACCATCATTTGTAGGCCACCACCTGCTGAACTTGTTGATATATATACATCAACACCTTTATTATCTATTACAGGGGAAATAATTTTTTCTTTATCTAGAATTTGTCTTTTTGAAAGCTCCTCCAATTCAATAATAGCATTTAGAACACCTCTTGTTACATCTTCAAATGGAGCTTCCACAGTTGTTGGTGCTTCACCTCTATATGTTAATCTATATTCATCTTCAATATATTCAATTAATATAGCTTTTGTAGTAGTTGAACCACAGTCTGTAGCTAAAATAACTTTTATATCTTTCTTATCCATAATAACCACTTAAGAATAAATAAAAATATGTTGCAAAACTTACAGCATACATAGAATCAAATCTATCTAAAAATCCACCATGACCAAGCAATAAATTGCTAGAATCTTTAACTCCTAATTTTCTTTTAAAATAAGATTCTAAAAAATCACCAAATTGACTAAATAAACCTGTTATAAAACCAATAAAAATAATATCTGATAATCTAAAATCTTCTGGCCAAACTTTATCAAAATTAAAATATATAGTTACTAAAAATAGAATAGAGAATACTAATCCTGAAATACTACCCACCCATGTTTTGTTTGCACTTACAGATGGAAATATTTTTCGTTTACCAAATTTTTTTCCCATAACAAATGCAGCTGAATCAGTCATCCATACGGAAATAAAAATAATTAAGATAAAAATTTTAGGTATATTCTCAGATTCATACAAAGGCAAGAAAAGAGCTATTGAAGAGACCCATAAAAATCCTACAAACAAATTTAAAAAAGTGATTTTTGAATTTGATTTAATTAAATTGATATATTCATAAAGTGAAAATAAAATTATAGAAAATATTAAAAAATAAAATGAATACTGATTGTAAAGAACTGAGAAAACAACAAAAGGTGCTCCTACAATATTTACTATACTCCTATTTTTAGAATCTATTTTCATTTTTTCAATTTTTATAATATTTATTATCACCCCATTTAATTACTTCAATCTTAACATTAGCTGTCCCTTGTTCAAAAAAACCTAATTTTTTAGCAGCTCCCGTTGAACAATCTAAAATTCTATTTCCAACATAAGGTCCCCTATCATTAATTTTTAATTTAACTGAAGGTTTACTTAATCTATCTAAATTAGTTACTTTAACCCAGGTATTTAAAGGCATTGTTTTATGAGCCGCACTTAATCCATGTTGATCATAAACTTCTCCATTAGCTGTTAATTGACCATCAAATCCATCATTATGACCATAATGAGATGCAATGCCATACATGATAGTGTTGGATGTGTATCTTGGAGATGGAGAACAGCTTAATAGAATTAAAATTATAAAATAAGTTATTTTTTTTATCACTTATGTGCTCCAATTAAATCACTTATATCATTAACCTTATTTTCTATTAAAAAACTTTCTAATTCATTATAAAATTTGCATATGATTGATGGGTCACGATAATTTAAAGTGCCAATTTGTACCATTGAAGAGCCTACTCTAAAAAATTCAATAATATCGTTAATTCCTGATATACCACCCATACCTATAATAGGAATATTAACCTGATTATAAATTTTATAAATCTTGGCAAGGGCTAAAGGTTTAATCGCAGGACCAGATAACCCACCAAATTTAGTACTTAATAAAAATTTTCCTGTTTTATAATCAATTGCTGTACCTAAAAATG
>CEUQ01189670.1_pt1 | contig 14804 bp, 13 predicted proteins | sample 361491 | NCBI WGS metagenome assembly CEUQ01 (sample SAMEA2622796, study PRJEB7988) | marine metagenome | biome: marine biome (ENVO:00000447); feature: marine epipelagic mixed layer (ENVO:xxxxxxxxx); material: "saline water (ENVO:00002010), including plankton (ENVO:xxxxxxxx)" | depth 120 m | reverse complement strand
GCATCGACCAGCAACTCCCCCTCTTCTCCGACTTCGCATACCTCGTCCACACCGCCGCCGATCCGCCCGACGCGGACGCTGGAATAGAACCCGGGGCGGTATTGCAGCGGTTTGCCGACCGGGTCCGGCATGTAGAGGGCATTCATCACTTCGGTCGTGCCATAGATGTTCGTAATCCATGCGTTGGGAAAAGCCGGCTTCACCCGGTCGAGCAACGGCCCGGGCATTACCGCGCCCGCATAAACCAAGGTATCGACGGATTTCATATCAGCGGGATCGAAATTGGGGGCCGCCAGCATCGCGTGAAAGTGGGCAGGCGCGCCGAAAACAAAGGTTATGCCGTGATCACCGATGGCTTCAACGGCAACAGGTGGGTCGAAAGCGGAATGAACATAGTACGTGCCGTTCAGCGACAACGTCGTCACTAACGCCGAATAGAACCCGACAGCGTGAAACAATGGCATCAAACCCAGCGCCTTGTTTTGCGGCCCATGGCGAAGACCGCACTGAACGGGCGCAAACAGCACTCGGCCGTCGGTCGCACGGTGTGGGATCATCACGCCTTTGGGCAGGCCGGTGGTACCGGACGTATAAAGCACAAAGGCCACACCTTCCGGGTCCGGTGATGACCAGGGCGGTAACTCATATCCGTTTGCACGGCACGTTTCGAACGCGGCAGTTCCGTTTGTCACGCCGCCGACGGTTAGCACCGGCGCATCCATCGGCAACGCATCGCGCGCAGCAGCAGTGATGGCAGGATCGGCAACACACACAGCGCCTGCCATATCTGCATCGCCGATTAGCATGCCAGCTTCTTCTGGTTTGAGGCGCGGATTGATCATGCAGACCACCGTGCCCAGCCGGTGCAGCGCCAGGATCGCGATCACGTGTTCCAGCACGTTCGGCAGCATGGTCGCCACTTTCTGTCGGGGTCTCAGCCCGGCCGCACCCAGGCCCGCAGCGGCAGCCTCAACATCTTCAACTAACTCAGCAAACGTCAGCTGCCGGTCGCTCCGGTCGTCAACCAACGCGATATTGTCAGGTGTGCGTTCTGCTGCCAGACGAATGTGATCCCAGACCGCCTGCATGCCCATGGTGACGTTCTCTCCCCGAGTTTGCCGCATCATACTGATGCTCCGACGCCGTCATCAACCATAGCAGGACGCTGAAGCAGCGAAATATGTTGGTTAACCGGAGTTAAATCTGCCCAACAAAAATTTCATTGATACGCATGCGTTAACGGAGTACCCAGCCAAAATATGTCCAACAGGCGGGATGAATGTTGCGGACGATGCTCCTAGTCCGAAGGTACCGCTGACTTGAAGGGGTATGCAGCTGTGCTTCCCCGCACCGCCGACAATTTCGGCGATACGATCGAGCTGGAGATCGAAATGATTGGCGTACTGCGGAATACGGTGGTCGCGGGTTAGCCAAGCTCTTCCCTGATGCGGATCATTTCTTCCATTTGGGCAGCATCGTTGCTACCGGTGAAGCGGACGCACATGTGCGACGCGCCGCCTGCAGCGAATTCGCCGAGCCAATCCACGGCGGCGGCGCGGTTGCCGGCAAATGTATACTGCTGGGTACGAATCTCGTCGGCGGGACGCAGGTAATATCCCTCAAGGTAGGCATCCAGTTCTGCGTCCGCTTTGGTCTGATCGTCATTCACCGAAATCGTCACATAGGCGGCGCCGATGATATCTGCCGGATCCCGACCAGCTTCCTTCGCAAACTGCTGTACGCCTCTCCAGCCTTCGGTCCAATCCTTGCCCGTACCGGCGCCAGACGGGAACCAGCCATTAAAATAACGCCCAGCGCGCTTCAGCGCCGCTTCGACTCCGCCACCCGACCAGATCGCTGGTCCGCCCTTCGTATAGGGGACGGGCGCTAGTTCGCCCTGCTTGACGGTCCAAAGACCCTCCCAGTCGACTGGTTCTCCCTTCCACAATTCGCGGCAAAGACGCATCTGTTCCAGCATACGGCCGATACGCTTTTCAAACGGCACACCAGCGGCTTCGAATTCGTTCCGGATGGCGGGGACGTCCCGGGCCGTGCCGACGCCAAGGATCATGCGTCCCTCCGCGATCTGATCCAGCGTCGCCACCTGATGGGCCAGCAGCACGGGATTGCGCAGCATCGGCAGCAAGACCGCCGTGCCCATCTTCACACGTTTCGTGCGCCCCGCGATGGCGCCGATGAGCGCCAGAGGATCGTGCCGCGGCTTCGCCAGCAGGGAATCGCCGATCCATACGCTGTCGACGCCCAGCTCGTCCGCCAGATCGCCCAAAGCCAGAATTTCCCGCACCTCGTGCTTGCCGACCATGATGCGTTCGCGCGTCGGCAGCAGGTATCCAAGTTGTAGAGACATTTTGCTCACTCTTTGCTTTATCTAGTCATCACTGTGAATCTGGCATCTCCGTCCGCAACAATCTGGGCAGGCAGATTTTCTTCCCACTCAAGATAAGCGAGCGCGGCTTCATCGCTACCCATATGACGGCGCGAAACCCAGAACAGGTAATCGATAGAATGCTCATCTGGCGGTGTGTCGGTTGACCCTTCCATCGGCAATCCGGCGGCCGCCCATGCTTCGCGACCACCTTGGAGGACCGCAACGGAGTTATCTATCACCTCCGACAGGTCAATCGCCGCTAGCCGGGCGCGGGTTTCGTGTTCGGAATACAAAACTACCTGAACGCCGGCAGGCACGTCCAGTAGGTCGATGCGGGACCGGATGCTCCAAACCGCGCCGGGCAGATGCGCATCTCGGTAATGCATTGAATGGTCAACATCGACCACAAGCGCAGATCCGGCTTTAATGGCGCTCGACAGCTCGACCGGGGTCATCGTCTCAAGATCGGGAGCACCTGCTCGGGGCGCCAAGCTCGTGCCCTGTTCCGTCGCCTCCGACGCGTCGAGACCACCATAGAGAATATGTACGTCCCAGCCCATCTGCTTCAGCCAGTGACTGGTGATCGCGGCCCGCGCGCAGGGGGCGGTATCGATCAGAACGACGCGCGCGCGCCAGACGCCGCACCATTCGTCAGTGGCCTGCACTAGCTGCCCGCCGGGGGCATGCACGGAGCCGGGGAGATGCCCATCCTCGAATTCCTCCACCGCCCGCACATCCAGTAGGAACAGCGTCCGCGCCGCGTCTTCGCGCCATGTGGCCAGCGTGTCCCGATCCACGGTCGGGAGGTCGAACCTCTTCATGACATCAGCCGCGTATTCGGCCGCCTTGGCGGCGCCGTCCGGCGTCGGCTCATCCGGATAGCGCAGGTTCGAACCGTGGTCGAGTTCGAACCCGGCAAGCGTCCAGCCCATGGTGCCAGCTTTCAGCGCCACCACCCGGTTGGGCAAACCCGCATTGATGAGCGCCTGGGCCCCAATGATCGACCGGGTGCGGCCGGCGCAGTTGACCACCACCGTCGTCTCCGGATCAGGGGCCAGATCGTGAATTCGATACACCATTTCTGCATTGGGCAAGCTGATCCCTCCCGGGATCGACATGCGATGATGTTCCGACGGGGTCCGGCCATCGACGATTACCATGTTTTCGCCGGCCTCCATCATGGCATTCAGTTCTTCCGCAGGAATACGTGGCGTATCCGCGGCATGCTCCACCACTTCACCGAATGCTTTCGATGGCACGTTGACACCCTGGAAGACTTCGTAACCGGCGCCCGCCCAAGCTGCGTTGCCGCCATCCAGAATGGAAATATTGCTGTATCCCATGCCATCCAGGCGACGGGCGGCTTTCTGCGCGGTGCCGTCGGCGGCATCGATCAGCGCGATGCGTACGGTGTTGCGGGGAGCGAGCAAAGGAGCACGGATTTCGATGATGCTGTAGGGGCACGGAATGGCGTGCAGCATGTGATTTTCGCCGAACTGCCCGGCCTCACGCACGTCAAGCAGCGCAAGCTCTTCACCGTCGTTGATCCACGATTTCAATGTCGGTGCGTCGATAAGCTCGGCCATCTTTCCCATCTCTCCAGGTTGTGGTTATAGGTGACACCAGAGAATGACGAACGCAAGTGAGGCGCCGGTGATTAAGCTCGAACAGATCAATGTCGGTTTTGCATCCGAACTGTCGGCGCTTTGGTCGCAAACTTCGACGACAGCTATCGCGACGAAAATGCGCTGGAAGGCATCGAAGCCTAGTGCGACGCAACCTTTTACGTCGGCACGGCAAAGCGGATGCTTGAGGACCCGACGACTATCTGCAAGGTGGCGCGGGAGAATGCGAATAACGTTGGATGTTATCTTCTGATCAACACAGACTACCCGGCATCACTGGGCGGTGAAGCCTCTCCGATTAAACAGATTTATCTGCGATCCTCCACCTATGGCACCGGTTTGGGACACGGCCCACTATTGGAAGCGGCAGAGACGATCGGAGACGCCGCCAACTACAACAAATGCTCTAAGAGGCCGATCGCAATCGAACCCTTTATGGAATATTTTCAAAAACTTATTGATGAGACGCCACCGGCGGTCGCCTGACACGGAGTTTTTTCCCTCCTTCTTTGACTGATCGTCTCTTTGAACTTCTTTGACTACTTGTCTCTTTGAACTAGGCTCTCCTCTTCGATGGGGAGTTTTTTTATGGCCGAACGTATATCTGTAACGGCAGCCGACGGGCACACCTTCGATGCCTGGCATGCCAATCCTACTAGAACAGCGAAGGGCGGGGTCATATTCCTGCAGGCGATCTACGGTCTTACAGATCATCTAGGAGACGTGTGCGACTGGTTCGCCGGCGACGGATTTGCCGCCGTTGCCCCCGCAATCTACGACCGGACGGAGCGCAACAAGGTCTTCACTTACGACGATCATGGCGGTATGCAGTTTCGCGAAAATCTTAAGGAAGACACGGTCCTGCTGGATATCGGCGCCTGCGCGACGCTGCTACGCCAAAATACCGATAAAATTGCCATCGCGGGCTTCTGCACCGGCGGTACCTGGGCCTGGATCGCAGCCGATCGCCTCGACATGGACGCCGCTGTCATCTTTTACGGCAGCGACATTCACGACAACCTTGGCCGGCAGCCGAAATGCCCAGCGATCCTGCATTACGGGGATACCGATCACGTCGTCGCGTTTGAACAGGTACAGAAAATTCAGACCACGTACCCCGACAACGATTTTTACGTTTACCCGGGGGCAGGACACGCGTTCTACAATCCGGAACAGGCTCATCACGATCCCGAGGCCGCCAAGCTGGCGCATCAACGCTCCGTCAAGTTTCTTGAGAAACATTTTGCCTGATCGGAGATGATCGACCGCCGTAACCGTCTGGTGTTGGTGTCACTTGAAGACGGGACGGGTCTGCGTTGTGTCGATATCTATCGAAGCCGGCACGGGGAAATTCTGTGGGACGAATGGCGCCGGGATCCTGAAGACCCGTCCGGTTGGCACGCCACGGGACGGCGAGGAGGCGTATACGGTGACGAAGCCGCAGCACGACAGGCGGCGATCGCGGCCATTGAGTGGCTCACCAGCTAACTGTCTTTTTTCTTCTGCGCTTCGAGACGCGCGATGAAGCTGGTCGAGCCGACGATAATCAGGGCACCGACGATGGTCCAGAAATCCGGCACTTCGCTAAAAATAGCGAACCCGAATGCGGCGGCGAAAACCAACCGGATATATTCCGTGGGCCCGATCACACTGGCCTCTCCGACTACGAATCCCCTGATGAAGCCGATCATGCCGATAGTCGTCAGGAACCCGATAGCTAGCGCCATCAACCAAGAAACGAGATCTGGCGGGGTTTGCCACAGAACGATCGTCGGCGGCAGAAACACCAAGATGCCGCCCGCCTGGTAATAGAAAAGGATCCGGTTGGGCGGTTCAGTCGTCGACATGATCCGGATCAGAACATTTGCGATCGCAAAGGTGCAAGCGGCCCCGATCGCGATGAAAACGACGGGATCGATTTCGCCGCCGGGGCGCACCATGACGATAACACCCACGAAACCGGCAATCGTCGCGGACCACCGACGCCCGCTGACGATCTCGCGCAGGAAGATCACGGCGATGACCGTGGTGAAGAGAATTCGTGAAAACGCTAGCGCCGTGGCATCGGCGAGCGGCAGGTACACTACGGACGTGTAGACGCCAACCTGTGCGACGCAGGCGAGGATCAGACGGACGATGTGGATGCCGGGCCGGCTGGTTTTAAGTTCGCCCACACCCATCCGCATAAAGAACGGAAGCATCAGCGCAAATCCGATGCCATACCGGAAAAATGCCATCTGAAACGGCGACATGGTCTGGCCCAGCGATTTGACGAACAAATCGTTGACCGAAAATGCCAGCGTGCCCATCAGCAGCCACAAGATACCCCGGAGGTTAGGCGGAAGGCGGGTCCAACTGGATGTGACGAATTCTATCAAGAAACGGGTTTCTGGTTGCACTACAGAAAGACTACGAGTTTGAGCCGAGGTCCGTCCATGCTTCAATAGAAATTGTCCCGCGTTCCCGACATGCCGCCATCCGGAAACGCGGTAAGGTTGCCAATATCAAATGCACAGGAAACTGAGCAATTGAGTCCGGTGCATGTTTCTGATCTTATATCCCAATCACCTAACGAGCCTTAAGGCCCACATCCACTCAGGGAGGAACCATGAAACGTATTCTAGCAACCACTCTTGCGACCGCAGCCGCACTGGCCGTAGGCGCGACCGCCGTGACGGCCCAATCCGCCAAGGGTTTTTACAAGGGCAAAACGGTCGAAATCTACATCGGCTACGGCCTCGGAGGGACCTACGGCAAGAGCGCCACCATCATGGGGGAGCATCTAAGACCTCGCATTGGTGCCGATTCAGTAATCGTCAAATCAATGCCGGGTGCAGGCGGCCTCAAAATGACGAACTACTATGCCAACGTTGCCAAGAGGGATGGAACAGCGATCATACTGCCACCCGATACCCTTGCCATCACTCAGATGTTGAAGCCCAAAAAGGCCAAATATGACTCACGAGATTTCCGATGGCTTGGTGCAGCGGTCCGGAGCAACTCACTTTCAGCCGTTCGTGCAGACTCTGGCGTTAAAGCATGGAAAGACCTGAAGTCTAAAGCGGTGCCATTTGCCTGCTCCGGCCTCGGGTCTCAAACTTGCCAAGTGCCAGCGTTGATCAACGGTCTACTCGGAACCAAGATCAAGATTGTTCGAGGTTACAAAGGCTCAAAAAAAATGCTCCTCGCGATGGAGCAGGGCGAAGCTGCGGGCATCAATCTCACTTGGCTAGCCTTTAAGACCAATCGCCAGGCTTGGTTCAAAAGTGGTTTTGCTGTCCCGGTCATGCAGATGGGTCCCACGCCGGACCCGGAATTAGCAGGGGTTCCGAACCTTAAAGACCTCGTCGCAGCAGAAGACAGACCAATCGTTAATTTTATGTCTTCATTAATAGCCATCGGTCGCAGCCTAGCAGTCCACAAAGACGTTCCGAAAGAACGAACGGCATTCCTTAAATCTGCATTCGTAGATATGGCAAAGGACCCGGCGTTCGTAGCTGATATGAAAAAGCGAAAGCTGCAGGTTACATACACGAGCGCCGAGGACGTACATAAGGTCGTCGATGAAAGTGTCGGTATGTCGGCAGATATAATTAAACGAACAAATCAAATTCTGTTTGGCAGCGCTTCCTGAACCGCGCAGTATCTTTTAACGAAGATCGCCCCGGCCGCCTCGGCCGGGGCGTTTTTCTTGGAGTTTTGTATTGAGCTACCGCGGAAAAGATATCGGTAACGTTGCCGTCCTCAGCACCTGTCAGATGCTTTTCGGCACGGGGCGCGGTCTCTTTATGGTTGCAGCTCCTGCGGTTGCCCTTTTACCTGGGTTTGCGCCGCATTTAGCGCTGGCCACCCTGCCCGCCGCAGCGGTTGTTATCGGCACCGCACTATCCGCATGGGCCGCCTCGATGATTTCCCGGCGAACCGGCAGGCAAGCCGGTTTCCTGATCGGGACAGGTCTTGCCACCGTCAGCGGTGCGCTATGCTTTTCTGCGGTCATTTACATGAACTTCTGGCTTCTTTCGCTCGGCGGGCTTGTCTTTGGCTTCTATTCGGGTTTCGCGCAACTTTACAGGTTTGCCGCTGCCGACGGCATTTCAGAGAGATACCGCAGCGTCGCGATTTCCCTCGTTTTAGCTGGTGGCGTATTTTCTGGGTTCGCTGGCGCCGGGCTGGCTATCTGGGGAGAAAACATGGTTCCGGATAGTTGGTATTCTGGCGACGTTCGGCAATTCGGTGGGACCTTCATGTTTCTAACCGGCACCGCGGTGGTTGCCGCAATGGCACTCGTTTTCCTTCGAATCCCGAACCTTACTAAATCCCAGCTTGAGGGCGAACAGCGGCCAATGTCGAAAATCATGAGGCAGCCTGTTTTTATCGCGGCGGCTATCTCGGCAACGGTTGGACAGACCGTGATGAACTTCTTGATGACGGCAACACCCATCGCGATGATCTCGATCTGTGGCCACAGCTTTGCCGCAACGGCCAATGTGATCGCTTGGCACACTTTCGCAATGTTCGCACCAGGTGTGTTTACCGGACTTCTGATCCGGAAATTTGGCGAGGTCACGATCATCATGGTCGGCCTGCTGCTGGAAGCCGCATGTATCGGCATCGCACTATCGGGTATCGAGGTGTTCGATTTCTGGCTGTCGATGTTCCTGCTGGGCGTGGGGTGGAATTTCACCTTTACTGCCGCCACCAGCCTGATGACAACCGCCTACACACCCGCGGAACGCGCAAAAACGCAGGGCATGATGAACCAGATTATTTACACCGTTGTCGCGTGCGGATCTCTGTCTTCCGGAGCATTTATCCACTTTTTCGGCTGGAATTGGGTCAATATCGGCGCCATGCCGTTGCTATTAATCGCTGCGACAGTAACGCTTTGGTATGCGGCAAATGGAAAAAAGATCGCCCTGCCGACATAAATCACTACCCCAGATTAGGGTTGTTGAGCTTGCGTCATGAAAGAAAATAGGGGACGCTCCAAGAGGCCTTTAAAGGTTGGTCAAAACAGGGAGATAATTATGAACAGATTTTCGATATCGACAGTAGCCGCGGTCGCAATCAGCGGGATCTTCGCAATCCCAGCAGCACAGGCAGCTGAAGTTACCCTAAAGGGTATATCAGGATGGCCAAAGAGCTTTCCGATGGTCGCAAACGACTACTTGCCCTTCATTGAAGAAGCGAACAAACGCGGTAAAGGCCATTTCAAAATTAAGTGGACGGGAGGCTCTGAGCTTGGCAAGCCCGCCGCGCAGGCCAAAGGCTTTAAATCGGGGGTTTACGACCTCATGTACACGGCGGCGAGTTATTTGCAGGGCTCCATCCCAGAGGTCGATGCCCTTTCCGCACAGCAAATAAAACCCTGGGATGCTCGAAAAAGCGGTGGTATGGCAGTCCTCAACAAGGCTGTAAGCAAACGGCTGAATGGGATCATTCTCTCGCACACCGCCTCAAGCGTTCAATTTCAGTTGTATCTGAGAAAAAAGCCGACGATTGGCCCCGATGGGGTGATATCGTTAAAAGGCTTCAAGATGCGTTCCGTTCCAATTTATGACGGCTTTCTTAAGGGACTTGGCGCGACTACTATGACTGTTCACGTTCCGGAAATATACGAAGCCCTACAGAGGGGTGTGGTCGACGGTTTCCCCTTCCCGAACCTCTGGACCCGGAAATTTAAGTGGAACAAGTTTGTTACCCACACAGTGCATCCCTCATTTTATCAAATTGAAGCCTGCACATTTGTAAGCAACAAGGCCCTTGCAAAACTTAGTCCCGAAGGCAAAAAGATTCTTCTTAAAGTCGGTGAGGATTGGGAGCGGATTTCGGCAAAAATCTGGGCTCCTCTCGTTGAAAAAGAGAGAGAGGTATACAAGAAGGGCGGCGCAGAAGAGATCGTGATGTCTGGAGCCGCGGCCAAAAAATATATCGCGCTAGCTAATGGCACCCCCGTTGAGCGGCTGAAAAAACTCAACTCTCCCGAAGCCAAAGAGCTCAGCAGGCTCTTCCACGGTCAATAGACGGCGTTAAATTTGCGCCCTCAACCTATTTAGGTTGGGGGCGTTTTTCGCGTTCATGAAATGACACTCATCAGTAAAGGCTATAACAAGCTTATCTTCGGGCTCGCCGTAATCGGAGGGGTGCTCCTCGCTGTTATATTCGTGGGGATAATTTTTGACGTCACCCTCCGTACGCTGGGATTTAATTCAATCCAATGGTACAGCGCTGTCGCAGAATATAGCCTCTTTTTCTGCACGATGTTCGGTGCGCCCTACCTTGTCCGTCACAAAGGGCACGTAGTTGTAGAGTCGTTGAGGCTCGCAATGCCAGCGGGTTTGCGGACAATCGTTGAAAAGATCGTTTACCTCGTGTGCATTCTTCTGTCTCTTCTGTTTGTATATTACGGCTCACTCGAGACGATAGAGGCAATTAAGACCGGAGAGCAGGACCTTCGATCGGTTGACATGCCAAAATGGCTCCTGATGGTGCCATTCCCCATAGGTTTCTCGCTCGTGGCTATTGAGTTTGCGCGGTATCTGCTTGGTTTCGATACCTATTACTCGAATAAGGCCACGTCGGGGGAATCCCTGTAATGGAAATACTCACGGAGTGGTATTCAATCGCTGGCTTTCTGGTCGGAATGATCATTGTATTGATGCTGCTTGGCCTCCCGGTCGCATTTGCCTTTTTGACAACGAATATAATCGGCGCAGCCATTTTCATGGGTGACGGAACACTCACTGGTGGCTTGGACGCGATGCCACTGATAGTTTCTAATGCAGTAGATTCTGTGGCGATTTTCGCACTTATCCCAGTGCCGCTATTCATCATTATGGGTGAACTATTTTTCCATACCGGACTGGCGGTACGCGTGTTCGACGCTTTAGATCGGTGTTTCGGTCGCCTTCCCGGAAGACTTTCCTACATCACGGTGGCGGGCGGAACGATTTTCGCCACTCTGTCTGGCTCGACCATGGCGAATACCGCAATGATGGGCTCGCTCATGGTCCCCGAAATGACAAAACGGGGATACAAAGGCCACATGTCTATGGGCCCAATCCTCGGAACGGGAGGTTTGGCGATGATCATACCTCCTTCAGCCCTTGCGGTCCTCCTAGCGAGCCTCGCAGAGATTGATATTGGCGGGCTGCTGATTGCTGGAGTTATACCTGGCCTTATTCTCGCAGTCCTGTATTCGATACTTATTTTCGGACAGGTAAAGCTCGACCCGGACGCGGCCCCTGAATACTCCGTCGAACCCTCACCATTTAAAGAAATAATTTGGTCGCTCATTGTTAACGTACTGCCAATGGGCTTCATCGTGTTCTGTGTTATCGGGTTGATAATTTTGGGCGTAGCCACCCCGACCGAGGCTGCAGGTTTCGGCGCATTTGGAGTTGTAATTCTCGGCATACTTTTCCGAGTCATGACATGGGATGTCCTTGTTAAATCATTCGCCGGAGCGCTTCGCGTCACTGCGATGGTTCTACTCATCATCCTCGCCTCCACCACGTTTAGTCAGCTATTGGCATTCACTGGCGCAAGTGCTGGGCTGATTGAGTGGGCGACAAAGGTCGATTTATCGCCTCTAGTCGTACTTCTAATAATGTTTGGAGTACTACTGATCCTCGGGATGTTCATGGATCAGGTTTCGATGATGCTTTTAACCGTGCCGATCTTTTTCCCTCTCGCAGAGTCATTTCAATTCGACCTAGTGTGGTTTGGCCTAATAATGCTGTTGGCACTCGAGATAAGCCTCACAACACCGCCGTTTGGTTTGCTGCTTTTTGTAATGGTGGCGGTTGCACCAAAAGGAACCACCCTTTGGCAGGTCGCGAAAGCAGCCGCGCCCTACATCGGTTGCGCGCTGATTGTTCTTGTGCTCCTCATTATTTTTCCTGATTTAGCACTTTACCTTCCAAGCCTTATGAATAGTTAACGCCTGAAATTTCAGAATTTATGCCTTCTCCACCTGATTTAAGCTCGCCTATCGGTCAATCCCCTGCGAGGCTAATGGCTCGCCGCGCAGTAGCCGGTCAGGGGCGTCACGTTGACGATTTCACCCTCCCCCGTACGGTCGAGGTCGCCTATGTGAGGAGCCCATACGCCCACGCCGATATCGGAACGATCGACACGTCTGCGGCTGCTGATCAGCCGGGTGTGATCGCTGTCGTCACAGGTCGCGAGATCGCCGAGCACATGACGCCCTGGACCGGCATTATGGAAAACCAGCCAGCGCTGAAATCGGCACCGCAATATGCGCTCGCTGTCGACAGAGCGACCTGGCAGGGCGAACCGGTCGTCGCCGTCGTCGCCACTACCCGTGCCATCGCTGAGGATGCGGTCGAATACGTCACCGTCGATTGGACAGAGAAGGCTCCGGTCGCCGACATGCTGACCGCCCTCGACCCGGACACACCGGTTCTCCACCCAGAACTTGGCGACAACAAGATGTTCGAACGCGTCGCCGAAAAAGGCGATGTCGATGCCGGCTTCGCCGCTGCCTCTCACGTGGTCGAGGGAACTTTCGATTTCGGCCGGCATACCGGCGTAACGCTGGAACCGCGCACGATGGTATCTTCGTGGGATTCGTCGGAGAAGCACCTCACGGTGTATTACGGCGGTCAGGCCGTTCACATGATCCAGGTGCTTTTTTCAAAACACCTTGGCATACCGGAACGCGATATTCGGGTGATTGCACAGGATTGCGGCGGATCCTATGGGATCAAGAGCCACCTTTACGGCGATGAATTTGCGACGGCCGTCTTGTCGATCATGCTCGACCGCCCCGTCCGCTATCGCGCCGACCGTATAGAGTCTTTCGTTTCCGACATCCACGCACGTCAGCATCAGCTGACAGGAAAGCTTGGCGTGGATACGGACGGAAAGATCGTTGCATTTGAGTTCGATGATATCACGGCAGCGGGTGCGTACTCTGCATACCCGCGAACAAGTTGTGTCGAAGCAAACCAGGTGCTTAACATCGCGGGCGGCCCCTACAAAATCGATAATTTCCGCGCTAAAACTACCGTCGTTTTTCAGAACATGGTGCCGACATCACAGTACCGTGCCGTCGGGCATCCCATGGGTATCGTAATTTGCGATAGCCTTCTGGATAAAGCGGCGGTGGCCGCAGGCATCGACCGGATGGAGATCAGGCGTCGTAATCTGATATCTGATGACGCATACCCGTCTGCCTCCCCCGCCGGTATTCCGCTCCACGATCTGTCGCATCAGGCCTGTCTGGAAAAGCTCGCCGTTGTCATGGATATTAATGCTCTAAAAGCGGACCAGGCGGCGGCTCGAGAGAGCGGTATTCATCGTGGTATCGGGTACGCTTCCTTCATTAAAGGCACTAATCCGGGCGCATTGATTTACGGCCCCGCCAAAGTGCCGATCTCGGCGCAGGATGGAACAACCGTCCGACTGGAACCGGCCGGCGGCGTGACCGTTTTGACGGGCGTCACCGAACAGGGCCAAGGTACCGAGACAGCACTTGCCCAGGTAGTCGCGGCAGCGATTGGTATGAAGTTTGAAGACGTTCGCGTGATCACTGGAGACACCGATGCCGTCCCATATGGCGGAGGAACCTATGGTTCGCGGGGCGCGGGTATTGGTGGCGAGGCCTCGTGGAGAGCCGGACAGACACTTCGCGGACAAATTCTGGATCTCGCCGCTGTCCTACTTCAGACCGATGCTGGTAGCCTGGATATCCGGGACAGCGTCGTCGTGGATGCGGATGGCGGCGACGAACGCATCACGCTAGAAGAACTCGGCAATATCGCGTTCCTGCGCTCCTTCGAATTACCCGACGATTATCATCCGGTGCTGGTCGCCACCGAACGGTTTAGGGTGCGAGACTACATATTCACCAACGCTGCTCACGCCGCCTACGTAGAGGTCGATCCGGATACCGGTTTCGTAAAAGTCCTAAATTACTGGGTCGTCGAGGATTGTGGCCGGGTTATCAACCCACAACTCGTCGCAGAGCAACAACGTGGTTCCGTCGTGCATGGTCTAGGCGACGCCCTGTATGAACATTGCATTTACGATGATGCGGGCCAATTGCAGAACGCCTCCATGGCTGATTATTTGGTACCCATGTCCGGAGAAACTCCAGATATCGTTATCGAACACGTTAGCACTCCAAGCTCAAAAACCACGCTTGGCGCGAAAGGTGCCGGGGAGAGTGGAATGGCAGGCGTGCCGCAATCTATTCTGAGCGCCGTCAACGACGCAATACGTCCATTCGGCGGGGAGGTCTCAGCGGTACCCGTGACGCCGGAAGATGTTCTAAAAGCCGCGGGTCAGCTCTAGTACCGGTTTATCCTTTCCCGCTCATCGATTTTGAACTCGGCACATTGTTCACGCGACCGCTAAAAAGGCCTCAATATGTTTTCTAGGCAAATGAAAGGCCTCTTAGACCAACTGGGTATTCATTTCAGCTGGTTTATGGCTTCAATCGCTTTTTTAGTCATCTTCTTCTCATCGGCATCACTGGCAACACCGGGGATATTGATGGTTGAAATCACAAAAGATCTCGGTTGGTCAATTGGGGACGTCTCTTTGGCTATCGGTGTCCTATTTCTAACAGTTGCTCTAGCTGCCCCCTTCGGAGCCGCATTAATGGCAATTATTGGCCTCACAAAAGTTGTCGTAATCTCCGGAGCTTTGGTGATACTTGGGCTACCGACACTCAACCTTGCTTCTGAAAAATGGCACCTTCTTGTCGGGATAGGGTTTTCCTCGGACTATCCAGTGGCGTATTAGGACTTGGCTTCGCCGCC
>CEUQ01096689.1_pt1 | contig 14883 bp, 14 predicted proteins | sample 361491 | NCBI WGS metagenome assembly CEUQ01 (sample SAMEA2622796, study PRJEB7988) | marine metagenome | biome: marine biome (ENVO:00000447); feature: marine epipelagic mixed layer (ENVO:xxxxxxxxx); material: "saline water (ENVO:00002010), including plankton (ENVO:xxxxxxxx)" | depth 120 m | reverse complement strand
GCGAGGTGGTCGAGCGCGAACCGATCGCACCGTTTCCCATCAGGGGTCCCTTGGGCTCTACAATTGGTGTGGCGCAATTCAAAGAAACGCTGCCTAGCGGTGTTGGGTACCGCATTCTAGAGCGTGGCGACAATTTCCAGCTCGACAATACACCTGTTTATAAGGTCCCGTCCGGGCATGTATTTGGCATGGGCGATAACCGCGATGGTTCCCTGGACAGCCGGGTGCTGCGGGAAGTGGGTTATATTCCGATGGAGAATCTGGTTGGGCGCGCCGAGTTCATATTTTTCTCCCACGATCCGGAAGGCAGCGGCTGGCCCTTCACCGTGCGTTGGCCCAGACTTTTCCAGGCGATCCAGTAACGAGAGGCGGAATTCCATGTCCCTATCGGGTGGCGATCCGGCTGAACTGGAGAAAATTCTGGGCTACCGTTTCAACGACAGCGGTCTTTTAACACGCGCCTTGACCCACAGCAGCCTGAAAAATTCCGGGAATGACGCCAGCTACGAACGATTAGAATTTCTGGGCGATCGAGTGCTCGGTCTGATAATCGCGGAATTACTGATAGACGAGTTTCCGGACTCGGCGGAAGGGAAGTTGGCGCCCCGACTGGCGTCACTGGTCAGCGGACGGACTCTCGCGGAGGTGGCGCGAAACCTTGGTCTCGCCAAATTCATCCTTATGACCGACGGTGAGGCGGCAGCGGGAACGAACGAACGGGATTCCGTTCTTGCAGATTGCTGCGAAGCGATAATCGGATCAGTCTATCGCGACGGCGGGCTAGATGCCGCGACGACGCTGGTGCGGCGCTACTGGATCCCGCTGCTTGTCGAGGTCGAACCCCGGGTTTCTAAATCGGAGTTGCAGGAATGGGTGCAGGGCAGAGGATTGCCTTTGCCTAGGTATACGGTGGTCGATAGGCAGGGTCCCGCGCACGCACCAGAATTCACGATAGAGCTGAAAATCGCGACCGAGGCCCCTATCCTTGCGACGGGAACCTCTAAGCAGGCCGCCGAACAGGCTGCCGCTGCCGAGATGCTGGCCCTCGTTCAGAAAAAATCATGAAGGGGCAACAACAGAGATGCGGTTTCGTAGCGCTATTAGGTGCGCCGAATGCCGGAAAGTCCACGTTGCTGAATACAATCGTGGGCGCCAAGGTATCTATCGTCACGCCCAAGGTGCAGACCACCCGAATGCGTATCCTGGGCGTTTCCATCGTTGGCGACGCGCAACTCGTTTTCATCGATACTCCGGGTATCTTCACGCCGAAACGCCGCCTGGACCGAGCCATGGTGGCTGCTGCCTGGGGCGGGGCATCGGACTCCGACGTAATTCTTTTGCTGATCGACGCCAAGACTGGCATCGATCGTGATACCCGGCGCATCATAAATGGCCTGAAGGAAAGCAACCGCCCGGCGGTCTGCGTTCTGAATAAAATCGATACTGTCAAACGGTCGAGCTTGCTAGCGCTGACGGACAACCTAGTATCGGAAAATATCTTCACCGATTTTTTCATGATTTCCGCGCTGAACGGCGACGGCGTCGAAGATCTTAGATGCGAGCTGGCAGGTAGATTGCTGGAAGGGCCGTGGCATTTTCCCGAAGATCAGCTTTCGGATATGAACGACCGCCTTTTTGCCGCCGAAATCACGCGGGAGAAACTGTATCTGAACCTGTATCAGGAGCTGCCATACGCGCTGACTGTTGAAACGGAAACATGGGAGCCGTTCGACAATGGCGCCGTAAAAGTAGAACAGGTCATTTTCGTAGAGCGAGACAGGCAAAAAGGGATCGTTCTCGGTAAGGGCGGCGAACTTATCAAGCGGGTCCGTAAGCTTGCGCAAGAAGAGCTGAAAGATATTCTGGAACGCGATGTGCACCTTTTTTTATTCGTAAAAGTCCGTGAAAACTGGGGGGACGACCCAGAGCGCTATCGCGATTGGGGGCTGGATTTCAGTAGGTAATCGATACTGCCTGTACAGTAATGTCGTGGTTTTGCACTATCATTCGGTATGAACTGGACCGATGAAGGAATCGTGCTGTCGGCGCGCAAACATGGTGAAAGCGCGGCGATCGTCACTCTGCTGACCCGTGAAAACGGTCGGCATTCTGGACTTGTGCGGGGCGGGTACGGCTCGCGGGCACGCGGTATCTATCAGACCGGGAACCTGGTCAGTGCCCACTGGCGCGCCCGTCTGAGCGAGCATCTCGGCACGTACAATTGCGAATTACTTCAACCCAACGCCGCTATGCTGATGAGCGAACGCCTGCCACTCCTTGCGCTGACATCGGCCGCCGCTTTGGTCGAACGCCTGTTACCCGAACGGGAGCCGCACCCGGACACATTTGCTTCGTTATCGGCTTTGATCGAGATATTGGAGGCGGACGAAAACTGGTTGCCGAGATACGTTGAATGGGAGCTGGGACTTCTCAACCAGCTCGGCTACGGGCTCGACTTAACGGAATGCGCGGCAACGGGATCGACTGATGACCTGGTATTCGTGTCGCCTCGGACGGGGTGTGCGGTTTCCGCCGGTGCCGGTGCGCCGTACCAGGAAAAACTGTTCGATTTGCCGACCTTCTTCATGACCAGCGATCCCGCTCCAATGTCGGAAGATATAGACATGGGATTGCGGATTACCGGTCACTTTCTTGCGCGTTGCGCCAAGGACGCCGATGCCGGCGATCTGCCGACGTCCAGGGCACGTTTTGTGGACCGGGTGGCGCGAGGAGCCAGGGATTAACTGATTTCTTGGTAAGTAGCGCACCGGTCGAATCACCCGATACTGGTATAACGACAATATCGAAATCGCCCTCAGACCGAGGGCCGCATGTTGTTTAGGGTACTTGTATTGATGGCTGATCAGACCACGGCTTCCCGGGTAGAAGAAGTCACCTTTAACGACGCGCTGGGCGAGCGCTATCTTGCATATGCGCTGTCGACTATAACCGCCCGTTCGCTGCCGGATGTGCGTGATGGGCTGAAACCCGTGCACCGGCGATTGCTGTTCGCCATGCGCCAGCTTCGGCTGGAGCCGGAGTCCGGGTTCAAGAAATGCGCCCGCGTTGTGGGCGACGTTATCGGCAAGTATCACCCTCATGGCGATGTCGCAGTCTATGACGCGCTGGTGCGCTTGGCGCAGGACTTTGCAGTGCGTTACCCGCTGGTAGAAGGGCAGGGAAATTTCGGTAACATCGATGGCGATAACGCGGCAGCAATGCGGTACACGGAATCCCGTCTGACGGCGTATGCCATCGCGATGCTCGAAGGTATCGATGAAGATGCGGTCGACTTCCGCGAAAACTACGACGGATCGGAAGATGAGCCAGTGCTGTTGCCGGCCAGCGTTCCAAACCTGCTATGCAACGGTGCAGCGGGGATTGCGGTCGGTATGGCGACCAGCATCCCGCCCCACAATCTCGACGATGTATGCGCGGCGCTACTTCATCTTCTTAAATTCCCGAATGCTACCATTGCCAAGCTCGTGGAACTGGTGCCCGGACCGGATTTTCCGACTGGTGGCGTTCTAGTCGAAGACCGGGATTCCGTGGCAGAGGCCTACGCGACGGGCAGGGGATCATTCCGCCTGCGTGCGAAATGGGAGGTCGAGAAACTCGGCCATGGCCAGTACCAGGTGGTTATCACCGAAATTCCCTACCAGGTACAGAAAGGCCGGATCGTCGAGAAGATCGCCGATCTGTTGAATGCAAAGAAACTGGCGCTGTTAGGCGATATCCGGGACGAGAGCGCGGAAGACATTCGCCTGATCTTGGAGCCTCGCAACCGGTCTATCGAACCCGACGTGCTGATGGAGCAGATGTTCCGGATGACCGACCTGGAAACCCGCGCCAGTCTGAATATGAACGTTCTGGACTCTAACACGGTGCCGCGTGTGATGAACCTTCGGGATGTTCTGCGGTCATTCCTCGAACATCGGGAAACATTACTCCTAAGGCGAACCAAGCATCGCCTAGCCAAGATCGAGCATCGGCTCGAAGTCCTCGAAGGGTATCTGGTTGCGTATCTCAATCTCGACGAGGTGATCCGACTCATCCGTGAGGAGGATGAGCCAAAAGCGATCATGATGAAGAAGTGGAAGCTGACCGACGTTCAGGCCGAAGCCATCCTGAACATGCGTTTGCGAGCGCTTCGCCGGCTTGAGGAAAATGCCATCAAGGAAGAGCACGCGGTTTTGTTGTCAGAGAAGAAGACGCTGAATGCGCTTTTGAAGAACAGGAAAAAGCGAGAAGCGGTGATCTCCGGGCAGATAAAGGATATCCGCACGAAATTTGGCAAGAACACCGATCTTGGCGCCCGCCGCACGGAAATCGGCGTCGCTCCGGAAGAAATCGTGGTGCCGCTGGATATCCTGATAGAGCGAGAACCGATTACGGTCATCTGTTCGCAGAAAGGCTGGATCCGAGGGGCCAAGGGCCACCTCACCGAAACAGCAGACCTTAAATACAAGGACGGCGATCGCGGGCGGTACGTACTTCACGCGCAGACCACCGACAAGATACTCATTTTCGCCACGAACGGGCGTTTCTACACGCTGTTCGGCGATAAGCTACCGGGTGGGCGTGGACATGGTGATCCCGTGCGCCTGATGGTCGATCTTCCGAACGATCAGGATATCGTTGCACTATTCGTCTATCGGCCCGGCGAGAAAGTTGTCGTGGCGTCGTCGGACGGACGTGGATTCGTGGTGCCCGAGGACAACGTGATTGCGCAGACAAAGAACGGCAAGCAGGTTCTTAATGTCGGCAAGGGCAACGAGGCGCAGGCTTGTACACCGGTCACAGGCGACATGATAGCCGTGGTTGGCGACAACCGCAAGATCATTATCTTCCCTCTGGACGAACTGCCGGAGATGACGCGCGGGCGGGGGGTGAAGCTGCAGAGCTACAAAGACGGCGGCCTTGCTGATCTGACCACGTTCATTTTCAAGGAGGGCCTGCCTTGGAAAACGGGTGCGGGACTCCGTACCGAAACCGATATCAAAGCCTATGTCGGCAAGCGGTCCCAGGCCGGGCGTTTGGCCATGCGTGGTTTCCCCAGGAACAACCGGTTCGGGAACTACGAATAGGCCTCGTCATTTCCTACAAGTTCAGCGAAACATCCCGGCGTACCAATAGGCAGCCGGCGACTTCGGTTGCCTGATCGCTGTTCAGGCGCGCCTGCGAACGCAAACCAATTGGCTCCCAGATGGCTGCTTCGGAGGTAACGAGGCCGGACAGTAGGTCTGTTGCCGCCACATGTTAGTTCCAGCGCGTATCGTGTCAGGTTCTGTTCCACGGATTTCGCCGCGCATTCCAGTCTCGGATCCCGCCGTGTCAGATCGCGCCCGCCACGAGAAAAATGAGAGTTGACATGGCTGGTTTCGGGAATGCAATTGAATAATTTTTTGCCGCCCTGAATTCCGCGACTGCTTTTTCGAGCGCCTGTGAAGACAGGATACCGGGCAAGGCTTTCAGCCTGTCGCCGATTGCGGCCGGTGCCTCGGCCTGCTGAATAATCTCGACGGTTTCCACAACGGGCCCGAATGCCCTGTCTACGGTGCGGCGATATATCGTTCGTGCACGTTTTTCGGCTTTTGCAAGGGCAGTGTATTTGCCGCGCTGTTCCCCCCAGTTCGGTGGGATACGACCCCGCGCTTCATCAGCTTCATTTTTAACATCTTCTATATCGCGCTGGATCCGGGCGATCGCAGCATTGCCATCGGTTCCGTCGCGCTTCGCGATGTACCGGCGTGTATTCAGGTTTATAGGTTTCGAGAGCCGCGCCAATAATTTTTACATCGTTCACTCGCAAAGGACATTGCGCGTGATGCATAGCCCCCAAAGTCAGGAATTGCTGGACGTCCAGCCGTCCTGTCCGAGGATTTCCAGCGGTTTGAAACGGGCCTTATAGGCCATCTTGTCGGATCCATCGATCCAGTAGCCGAGATATAGATAGGGAAGGCCCAGCGCCTGCGCCCGCTCGATCATCCACAGAATCATGTGGGTACCGAGGCTTCGCCTTGTCTCTCCGCCGTCGAAAAAGCTGTAGACAGCGGATAGGGATTCTTCCATCCGATCCATCAGCATCACGGCCGCAAGGCGCCCATCGGAGTCACGGAATTCAACGGTTCGCGAAGATACCGGCGTATCTTCGATCATAGCCCGGTAGGCGCTGAAATCCATCCCCGACATTTCGCCGCCTTCATGGCGCTTGCGTTGATAGGATGAGAAAAGGCGGTACTGCTCGACGGTCGCGATGGCCTCAATGTCGTCCGCTGTCAGGTCGCTGTTTGTCCTTGCGACGCGCCGAAAGGACTTCGTCCACTGGAACTCCGACACTGCGACCCTTACCGGAATGCAGGCACTGCAGTCCGGGCACGCAGGCCTATAGGCAAGGCTGTGACTGCGACGAAATCCCGCACGCGAGAGCCTCTCGTATAGTGCATCCGCTTTGTGTCCCGCGAGCTCAGTCACGACTTTGCGTTCGGTTTTCCCTTCCAGATAGGGGCAGGGCAGGGACCGTGTACCGAAAAAGAAACGGTCGGGGCGGATTAATTGCTGGTTCATACTCAAACAAGTTTACTAACGGTGATACGCAGCCTGAATATAGGGATTCACGCCGTTTGAGCAAAGTTTTACGAAACTATTGGTATATGCTGCGCCTTCTGTCATCGGCCGCCTTCTGGCGTCCCTTACTTCAGGCGGGGGCGACGCGCGTTGGCAAATCCGGTATTTATGACCGCACATCACATCGATAACTGAAAAAAAGGGGCAAAAATGCCGGATAACATCGTCACCGCCGAAGCTTTGCAGGAACGGATGAGCGCAAATGCGTTCAACAACTGGATGGGCATGGAAATCCAGGAACTTACTGAGGAGGAACTGACAGTCTTAATCAAATGGCGTGAAGAAATGATGTCCAACCCGAAGGCAAAAGTGACGCATGGCGGAATCCTGGGTGCGGCGATCGACGCGGTCGCCGATTTCATGATCGCGGCAAAAGTCGGCATGCCGGTTCCGACCGTTGATCTCCGGGTCGATTATCACCGCGCAGCAATACCCGGTGATCTCAAATGTGTTGGCCGGATAGTCAGGCTGGGCGGAACCAACTCCGTCGCGGAAGCCTATGTTTACGATGGTGACGAAAAGCTGATCGCCAGCGGCAGGGGCACTTATTTCACCGCGGCTGCCAAATCCAAGGAATAAGCGAAATGGCGCGGGTGCCGTTAACGATATGCACCGGAGCCTACGACCGGGTTCGCGCGTTGGCGGATGGGCGTGTCGGGGTTGAGGGTTGCGACGTGAACTACCTGACCATGAACCCGGAACAGGCGTTCTACCGCGCCTGGAACAATTTCGAGTTCGATGTCACCGAACTGTCAGGCTCAAGCTACATCCTGGCGCGGTCAACCGGCTGGGACGATTACATCTCTGTGCCGGTATTTCCGTCACGCCTGTTCCGGCATTCCGGGATTTACATCCGAGCTGATGCCGGGATCGAAAAGCCGGAACACCTTAAAGGTAGGGAAGTGGGGGTGCCGGTCTATGCAATGACGGCCGCCCTCTGGATCCGTGGGATGTTGCAGGATGATTACGGCGTTGCCCCATCGGACATTCACTGGCGGACCGGCGGGCTGGAAGAAGGCGGCCGCAAATCAAAATTTCCGCCGAAGCTGCCGCCCGAGATAAAGGTCGACCCTATATGCGACGATCAGACGCTGTCGGGGATGCTCTTAAGTGGGGAACTAACGGCTCTGGTATCAGCCCGCGAACCGTCCTGCTTCGGTCCAGACCATCCTGAAATCGTCCGACTGTTTCCCGATTTTCGTGCAGCGGAGAAGGAATGGTATGCCAAGACCGGCCTGTTTCCGATCATGCACGTGCTCGGTATTCGGAAGGAACTGGTGGAGCGCGAACCTTGGATCGCTACGAGCGTTCTGAAAGCGTTTACCCAGGCCAAGGACGTATGCCTGGAGGAGATGTCTGACGTCACTGCACTGGCGGTTTCGATGCCGTGGATCGCGGCGGAACTGCGCGAAACTCGGGAATTAATGGGAGACGACATCTGGCCGTACGGTTTCCAAGAAAATCTGGGGGAACTGTCGGTGATGTGCCGCTGGTCGAAAGCCCAAGGCCTGGCCTCGCGGGAGATGACACCGGAGGAGCTGTTTCACCCCGCGACGCTGGATCGCGCCCGGATTTAGGAGGTTGACGTGGCAAACGATTTGCTTCTCGTGGGTAGCGTGCCCTACGATACGGCCGAGGAAGTGTTCGAGACGTTCGGCGCCGGCCTTGGGGCGCATCTGGCGGCAGTGCCCGATGGAGAAATAGGGCCCCGCAAACACTGGATCAGCAAGGTCCATTTTCAGGTCATGGCAGCGCATCCCGAGTTCGAGGTACTGCGGCATCCCGCCCACGAAAACGGTGTTGAACGGCAAAATCCCCGCAATGCCAGTGATAGCTGGTTGTTCCGAGTCCGGAACGGGGTAGACCAGGTTCAGTTTGGCGACCGAGGCTGGAGGCTTGGATATGCCCGGGATGCAGTGAACTCGTATTTTGTCTTTCGGACCCTGCGTGATCGCGGCGTGCTGAAGGACGATATCCGTTTCCAGGTATCGATCCCCTCGGTGAACAGCGTCATCGCGCCCCGCGTCTTCCAAGAACCGGGCGATCTAGAAAAAATACGCCCTGGATACGAAGATGCAGTTTTGGGCGAGGTGGAAACCATCCTGAAGAAGATCCCCGCCGACGACCTGGCGATCCAATGGGACTGCGCGACCGAACTGCAGGATGCTTACGGTGCCGTCGGGGGACTCGACCCAGAGACAATGATCGAACGCAATGTCACCCAGTTTCGACGGTTGTGCATCGCTATTCCGGCGGAGGTTGGGCTTGGCTTCCATCTGTGTTTCGGCACGCTGGGCGGCTGGCCGCGTTTCGCGCCCGACGACCTGAGCGGGGCAGTCACGCTGGCGAACGCAGTAATCGAACATTCTGGGCGCCGCGTCGACTGGGTGCACCTGCCGGTTCTCGATACGTCTGAAGATTCGTTCTTTGCGCCGCTGGCCGGGTTGGTGCCGAGGGGAGCAAAAATTTATCTTGGGATGATCCACAATATGGATAATTTCGGGGACCGCCTGGCCGTCGCCCGCGAATATCTGCCCGAATTCGGTCTCGGTGCGTTCTGCGGTTTTGGGCGGGAGCCAGTAGACACGTTGCCTCAAATTCTGGACGATCACCTGAAAGCGGCCGAGATCGCCGGATTTTGAAATATCGTGCCCCACTCCGAGTGGGACGTTTCTCACCGCGTTCTAATCTACTAAGATTGATTCGTCGCGAGGTCTCGCGGCCTATGCACTTATACGATAGGAAGCTTAATGACCATCGATCAGAGAGAATATCGGAACGCTGTGGGGTGTTTTGCGACCGGCGTCACGATCGTCACCACACTGGACATTGACGGCGACCGGATCGGGATCACCGCGAACTCCTTTACGTCGCTGTCTCTGGACCCGCCATTGGTGCTGTTCTGCGTCGATGCGAAGATCAGCAGTTTCGAGGCTTTCGAAAGCTGTCGGCATTTCAATATCAATGTCCTCACTGAGGACCAGATGGATATGTCCAACAACTTTGCCCGTTCCAACGAAGACAAATGGGACGGCGTCGAGCATGGATCCGGTAAAAACGGCTGTCCCGTATTCGACGGATCCGTCGCGATTCTCGAATGCGACAAGCATGCCATGTACGAAGGCGGTGACCATCTGATCATGGTGGGGCAGGTGACCAAGATGACTTACGAAGCCGGTGACTGCCGACCGTTGCTGTATTACAAGGGGTCCTACGCCAACCTGTCTTGATCAGTCGGACGCGTATCCTATTCCGAAGACGTGCGTTGAAAACCCTCATCGGCGAGTCATTCAGCGAGGGTATGACCATCACCGCTGTTCCGGACTTCCACTAGGGTCTAGATCTACGCCATCCGCACCGGCACGACACGGTACCGGCGTTAATGCTCTACTTCGATGGTGTTTCCGCCTAGCTCGGTGATCAGTTCGGAAACGCGTGCCAGGTTGCCTGACAGGTCGCTAATCTGGACGCACAGCCGCACTAGACGTCCAGACCGCAAGCGACCCCCGCTTTCGTTCAACGTCTTCATGACTTTCTGACAGACCTATCGTGGTGTCGATGGCGACAGCGCGCTGGCCGAACTGGTCACTATCCTGTCGGACCAAGCTGAAGTGGCCGTCGGCCAAGACCTGGAAACTACTAGGTCGGTCAATCAGTATGCCTTCGCCCCGGCTATCGGCGGCGGGTAGCATAAATTTGAAGGCTTCTTCAGGACCTGTCGGGATGACGACACGCGGGATGGGAGCCAGGGTGCTGCGGTGCCGATCGCGAATAAGAAGAATCTGGTTCTGACCGGTGAGGTGGCCGATGGAAAATACGCTGTCTGTTGCATAGAAACCATCAAAGACGCCCTCGAATTGTTTACAGGAGTGCCGGCGGGAACAGGGGATGCAAAAGGCGAATTTGGTAAGGACGCGGTCTTTGGCAAAAGTTGCCACTAATCTGCAGTGTTACTACCGTATCCTGATGGATCGGAACGACGCGTTTTGACTATCCCGATTTTAGCCGTTCGGCGACTTCGATCGCTGCATATGTCAGGACGCCATCGGCGCCCGCGCGCTTGAAGGCAAGCAGACTTTCGACGATCACGCGATCCCAGTCGAGCCAACCGTTCATAGCGGCACCCTTCATCATCGCGAACTCACCCGACACCTGGTAGGCGTAGGTCGGCATGCCGAACTGGTCTTTCACCCGCCGCACGATGTCGAGATAGAAAATGCCCGGTTTGACCATCACCATGTCCGCGCCTTCGGTAATATCCATGGCGACTTCACGCATAGCTTCGTCCGAATTCGCAGGATCCATCTGATAGGTTTTCTTGTCGCCGCCCGCGAGGTTTGGTGCGGATCCGACCGCGTCGCGAAACGGCCCATATAACGCTGAGGCGTATTTGGCACTGTATGCCAGGATACGCACCGCATCATGCCCGGCACCGTCGAGAGCTGTCCTAATCGCGCCGACGCGGCCATCCATCATGTCCGACGGTGAAATGACGTTGCAACCAGCGTCGGCCTGAACGACGGCCTGTCGGGTCAGGACATCCAGCGTCTCATCGTTGACGACATATCCGTCGCGCAACAGCCCGTCATGCCCATGATCGGTAAACGGATCCAGAGCGACATCGCACATCACGCCCAGTTCCGGATGTGCTGACTTAATGGCCCTAACCGAACGGCAAACCAAGTTATCGGGGTTGACGGATTCCGATCCTTCTGCGTCTTTTAGCGAAGGGTCTGTTGCCGGGAAAACCGCGATTACCGGAATGCCGAGTTCTTTCGCCTGGCCCGCGCGATCTACCAAGGCATCGATCGAATGCCGCTGGATGCCGGGTAGCGAGGGAATATCCACGGATGCATCATCGGAGTCGTGGACAAATACAGGTAGGATGAAATCGCCTGCCGTCAGGGTGTTTTCGGCAACGAGGCGGCGATTCCAGTCGTCGCGGCGGTTGCGCCGCATCCGCGTAACCGGAAATCGTCCCAAGTTGTATTCGCTGCCTAGCATCGCCCTTAACTCTATACTGTTGCCAGCGCCTGATCGAGATCGCCGATGATATCGTCGATATGTTCGATTCCGATCGATAGACGTACATATGAATCGGTGACGCCTGTCTGTTCCTGTTCTTTCGGCGACAACTGCGAATGCGTGGTCGTTGCCGGATGAATGGCGAGGCTACGGGAGTCGCCAATATTGGCGACATGATAGAACATGTTCAGACTGTCAATGAACCTCTGGCCGGCTTCTTTCCCACCCGCCGCAAATTCGAATCCGCAAAGACCGCCATATCCGCCAGAAAGGACGGCATCCGCGCGACGTCGCGCTTCCCCGTCCATCACGCTTGGATGAATGACCTTGCCGACCTTGTCGTGGCCAGACAAATACTCTGCGACCGTGGCAGCGTTTTCGCTATGGGCGCGGATGCGAAGCGGCAGGGTTTCCAGCCCCTGAATGAACTGAAACCCGTTGAACGGGCTCATGGCCGATCCGAGGTCGCGCAACAGCGTTACTCTTGCCTTAATGATATAGGCGATCGGCCCCATCGGTTTGACGGCCTCAGTCCACACGGCGCCATGGTAGCTGGGATCCGGCTCGTTCAGCATTGGAAACCGTTCTTTGTGGGCCTCCCAGTCGAAGTTGCCGCCATCGACGATAATCCCGCCGATGGATGTTCCGTGACCGCCGATAAATTTCGTTGTGGAGTGCATCACGATCGCGGCGCCGTGCTCGAAAGGACGGCACAGTATCGGGGCGGCGGTATTATCCATGATCAGAGGTACTCCAAGATTACGGCCGATTTCCGCTACTTCCTTAATCGGAAATACCTGCAGCTTCGGGTTCGGCAGGGTTTCCGCGTAATAGCAGCGGGTCCGGTCGTCGGTCGCGTTCGCGAAGGCTTTCGGGTCGCTTGGGTCGACGAAACGGCACTCAATGCCCATGTCCTTCATCGTGTTAGCAAACAGGTTCCAGGTGCCGCCGTAAAGATCTGTAGAGGCGACGAAGTTGTCGCCGGCGCGGGTAATGTTCTGGACCGCGAATGCAGATGCTGCCTGCCCCGAAGATACTGCAAGTCCAGCGACGCCGCCTTCCAGCGCGGCGATACGCTGTTCGAGCACGTCGTTGGTTGGATTCATGATGCGGGTATAGATGTTCCCAAGTTCGGCAAGACCGAAAAGGCTGGCGGCATGTTCGGTGCTGTTGAACTGGTAGGACGTCGTTTGATAAATCGGCACTGCGACGGAGGTTGTCGACTCGTCACGCCGCCAGCCAGCGTGAAGAGCGATCGTTTCCGGATTTTTGCTGTCCATAGTCATGATATTCATCCCTTTATTGTGGTTTGGTGACGCTATTCATGCGGCAACGGGGACGCTACCCGTGGGCGCGGGATAGGCGGGCTTGCGGCTTCTGTCAAGAATATGAGTGGTTTGGCACAGGGTGATTTTGTGTCTCGACTTAAGCAAAAATTAATCCAAGCAGTGCAGGGTAGTGTCGGACCATTACCTGAATAAGGCAGGTTTAAGGGAAATGAACTGGTGAAAGAGACATATTGCGGGCCTATCCGACTGATTGGAGGGTGGCACAGGCTGTGGCTCCAAGTCGGGAAGGTCGAGCTCGACAGAACTGGTATCGCGGATATCGACAATATCCGGGCCCTTATCCTGTCGAATACCTGCAAGGAAGAACTGACGGTCGCCAAAGGGGCTAGAGGTCTGCGATCTGATTGCAGGCTTGCACAAACGCCATTACGTACAACGTGATAACAGTCCGCTTTCCTGAGAGCTGCAGGCCATCAATGGAATACTGATATCGCTGGAATGTTTCGTGACTGATGCCCCGCGCTATGGCTCGCGTCAGATAACTACATTGTCCGGAAACATCGGTTGATATGCCAGGTCAAACAGCGTTAAAACTGAAAACGGCGCCCTGGGGCGCCGTTTTTCGTGACAGGTCTGCATTTCGGGCTAGTTCAGCAGTCCACCTTCTATACCCCGATCGGCGAGCGCTAGCTTCAGTTTCGATAGCGCCTTGCCTTCGATCTGGCGGATACGCTCTTTGGTTACGCCAAAGGTCTCCCCGATCTCCGCGAGAGTCGTTTTATCCTCATCGAGGAAGCGCCGCGTGATGACCTCCCGTTCACGGGTGTTAAGGTGTTCCATCGCTTCCGATATCCACTGCGAGCGCGTCTCGCTGTCAATAAGGTCACCGACAATCGCTTCAGGGGTCGGGGAGTCATCCGCTAAAAGATCCACGAATGTGTCGGACGAATCGCTCTCGCCGACGGTCGCATTGAGAGACTGATCTGGCCGGGAAAAGTGGGATTCCATCCGTTCGACGGCGGCTAACGGCACGCTTAGTTCTTTTGCAATCGTCTGGCGTTCGTCCTCGGTCATCCGGCTTCGCGAAGTGTCTGCAATCTTCGCCCGAAGCTTACGCAGATTGAAAAATAGGCTCTTCTGAGCGGGGGTCGTGCCGATGCGGACAATCGATGAATTCCGCACGATATATTCCTGCATCGCGGCCATGATCCACCAAGTTGCATAGGTTGAAAAGCGCACGTTGCGTTCGGGGTCGAACCGGTTGGCGGCCTCCAGAAGGCCGGTGTTACCCTCCTGAATGAGATCGCCGATCGGCAGGCCGTAGCCTTTATATTTGCTGGCGATACGGACGACCAGCCGAATGTGCGCTTCGATCAGTTCGTGCAGTGCATCGGCGTCCTGGTCGTCCCGCCAGCGGCGTCCGAGGTTCGACTCGTACTGTCGTTCGAGCATCGGGGCGTCCATCGCTGCCGAAATGTATCTACGGTCGTTCCGGTCGGGGAAGTTTCCGTTGCCAACAGCCATGTTAATCTCCTTTATTATTCAATCCAGCTTTGTCGTTCCACAACTGGCTCAAAGGGAACTTAATTTCTAACCAACTCGATGATATCGGGGATCGAGCCGACCTTGAGAAACATATCGACCCGAAAATATTTTTAGGTCTCACCAAATTTGCGTTAGCATTCACATAAACTACGAGATTCAGCAACAAGCGGATTTCGGCAGAATTTTGGCGGACTAAAGGAACCCAGCCAAGCAACGAAGCAACGACGGACCCGTGTGGATGCCCGAACGCGCTATGATCGTCGAAATTGTCGATCGACTGAGCCGGATTGCCCATTCGATCCAGTTTGCGGAGGGCCTGAACACCGCCCAGTGGGCGGCCCTGCGGTGTGTCGCGCGTGCCAATAGGAATAGCTGTTCGCCGAGCGCGTTGGCAGAT
>CEUQ01022116.1_pt1 | contig 14889 bp, 23 predicted proteins | sample 361491 | NCBI WGS metagenome assembly CEUQ01 (sample SAMEA2622796, study PRJEB7988) | marine metagenome | biome: marine biome (ENVO:00000447); feature: marine epipelagic mixed layer (ENVO:xxxxxxxxx); material: "saline water (ENVO:00002010), including plankton (ENVO:xxxxxxxx)" | depth 120 m | reverse complement strand
TATACGAACCATTGTATAACTTCTGGTGTGAGTTACAACATAATGGTTCAGAGATGCAGAAGGAACTAGAGAACTTAAAAGGAGTTCATTGTAATCCAGATTCTGCTAGATGTTTATTTCAAGAAATGAAGGATGTTATTAATGACGAAGAAGAATCGAAAACTACTCGTGCTGTTGCCTTTTATATTGTTAACAAGTGTAGTTTCTCTGGTCTCACTGAGAGTTCCTCGTTCTCAGAACAAGCCAGTGAATCCAATTTCTCCCTTAGAGGAATTCAACGACTTAGCGAGTACCAAGAACTTATTGAAAGCTGGACAATCACAAACCTAACATACGAAAGAATGTTAATTAGTGATTGGGATAGGAAAGGGATCTTTACATACATGGATCCACCATATGATATTAAAGATAATCTATATGGTAGAAAGGGTGGTATGCATAAGAAATTTGATCATGATTTGTTTGCTGAGAATTGTGATGAGTATACTTCCCCACTGTTAATATCTTACAACTCTGACCAGATTGTTAAGGATCGTTTCAAAGAGTGGACAGTTGGAGAATTTGCACATACTTACACCATGAGGTCTGTGGGATGCTATAATAAAGATCAAGCATCAAGGAAGGAACTAGTCCTTACAAATTATGAAGTGTGAAGTCAAACTCTATGTCGCTGGAACAGTCTTTAGTGAGACTGTGATCGCTAGAAATTATGAGGAAGCTAGGCAAGTAGCACTGGCTAGAAATCCTAATGCAAAAGTTATGTCTGTTAACGCAGTTTTCAACTAATGGCTGAAGTTATTATCACTGAGGAAAAAGAACCTCTATCTGTTGTTGTCCCTATAGATGACATGCGAGAGATCATAGATCAATTGTGGAAGTCTCGTAACACTGAACCAAAATGTGGCAAATTATACCATAAGTATAAGGAGTTAATCACATGGGAAAAATAGACACTCAGGGTATGAGTGGTGAGGCAACCGAAGGTTGTACAGATAACATATACCCACGTGATGAAAATGGTGAACCAATCTATCCACCATTTAATCCTACACCATTAACTTTGATTGAACCAAAACTCAAAGAGGAACTCAAAGATTTAATCAATGAGGTTCTTGATGAGAGAGAACATCAAAGAAAACTTAATGGACCTTATGATGTCTATGATTGAAAAAGGTGATAAAATTACTAAGATGCTTCTGCTAAGTTCACATGAGGCAGACTTCTTATATCAAAAAGAGGATGGATCATTCTATGTTTGTCATCATAGAAAGTCATGGTGATACATTCTCCATCCCTGAGATACAACTAGAGATGTTTCCACCGCCACCACCTAAGACACCGAAGGTTGGTACAGATGCACCACACCATAATATCTTAGAGAAATATTATGGTAAGGATTGGAAACCAACACCAGTAGAAGGATTGGAGGATCATTACTAATGAGATTAGGAGTCATGTGTTCTGGAGAAGGAACTAACTTCGAGAACATTGTACGATACCCTCAGATGAAACATGAGATTGTGTTAATGATACACAATACTAAACAGTGTGGTGCTGTAGCGAGAGCAGCAAAGTTTGGAATCCCACACGTAAGGATAGCACACAAAGATGAAGAACAAATGATTCAACTCTTCAAGGCATGGAGGGTTGATCTTGTTGTATTAGCAGGTTACATGAGAGTCCTTAAGAAACCATCTGAGTTCCCATGTCCTATCATAAATGTACACCCATCATTACTACCTAAGTACAAGGGTTTACATGCAGTAGAACAAGCATTAGAATCAGGTGATAAAGAGAGTGGATGCACTGTCCACTATGTTAACGAAGAGCTTGACGGTGGTGATATAATAAGTCAATCAAGAGTTCCTATTTGTCCTGATGATACTGTAGAGACATTACAACATCGTATCCAACGAGCAGAATATAGACTGCTTCCTTTAGTAATTAATGATTTAGCATATGAGCAAGCCCAAACTAAGTGCATGGTTGTATAGTATCAACCAAACCAAAAAGAATATGATGGATGAAGATCCATCTTTGGAGAACTCATATCCTAGTTGGATTATTAATAAGTGCCTATCATCCTTTACAGACACTGTGTTGTTTGCTAATGAGATGAATATGAATTATCATATATCTAAGCGTATGCAATACGACTTTTATATAAATAGTCTGAGACCTAGAAAGAGATTCTCTCCTTGGTCTAAGAAAGAGTCGATTGATTATCTTGATGAAGTTCGTGAGTATTATGGGTATAGCTATACCAAGGCTCTAGAAGTAATCAGGATATTATCAACAGATCAACTCGAACATATAAAAAGATCATTGCATAAAGGTGGAAAATAATGTCCGTTGATACTGAGATCCAGTGGAAACAGTCTGATATGATTGAGGTAGGTCTCAAAGAACCAGATGATTTCCTAAAGGTTCGTGAAACATTAACACGAATTGGTGTTGCTTCTAGAAAAGAAAGAAAGATATATCAGTCGTGTCACATCTTGCATAAGCAAGGAAAGTATTACATAGTTCACTTCAAGGAACTCTTCGCACTTGATGGTAAGAACACAAACATCACAGAGAATGATATTCAGCGTAGAAATCGTATAACACAGTTGTTATCTGATTGGGGATTGGTTACGATCATTAATCAGGATAGTGTTGGTGAGCTTGCACCATTAAATCAGATCAAAGTTATATCTTTTAAAGAGAAAGGTGATTGGACTTTAGAGTCCAAATATAATATTGGTAAGAAGAAACCGTAACATCCGTACTCAGTTTTCTGGTTTACCACATGGTAAATTCAGTCCACCACTGCTTAAATAGTAGTGTGATGCCTTCGGGGTCACATTCAATTAGTCGCTTCAAGGAGGACACCATGCGTAGATCATACTGGGATACCTATAGCCCATTTCAATTAGGATTCGATGAAACATTCAACAGACTCGAAAGACTGGCAGAAGCTGGACAAAATTACCCACCCTATAATGTTTTTCATGGGGGAGATGGTAGAACCGTTCTGGAAATCGCTCTTGCTGGATTTTCAAGAGAAGATATCGAAGTTACCACCGAACAAAACATCTTAACAGTTAAAGCAGCTGCAGAAGAAAAGGATGAGAGATCCTATACCCATAAGGGTATTGCTACAAGATCATTTGATAGGAGTTGGCAACTAGGAGATTCTATTGAAGTTGAGAATGTTGAGTATAAGGATGGATTACTGGTTGTGAATCTTACTAAGGTTCTTCCAGAGAATCAGCAAAAGAAATTCTGGTTCGGCACAGGTGCTGCCAGAGAAAAGTTAGAGGCTCAGGTCTCTTAGTGGAGTAGTGGTATTTTGTTATGAATCAAAGGGGGAGCTTGACTTTTGTCGAGTTCCCCTTTATAATGTCTAGATACATCCATTAAAATATGAGCATCAAACTTATCGTTCTTAATACAGGAGAGCGAGTAGTGGCTGATATACATGAGATGAGGAGAGCTACTATAGATCCTAAAGAACCTGCTACCATAGGGTATGTTATGGTTCATCCTCAGATCGTTACAGTCTCTAGGGGTATTCCAACTACTCAGAAATTTCAGACTAACGAACCTGAATTGAAGGTATCTTTTTCCCCTTGGAATCCTTTTGCAAGACATCAACAGTTTCGTTTGAATCTGTATAGTGTTGTTAGTATAAATGATGTTAGGGAAGATGTTGAGAAGATATATCTTGACGAATTCCATGTAAAAGATTATGAGATGGTTGCAGAGGAACTATCAATTATGTACACTGAACTTACTGAATATTCTTAATATGACTATACAAGTTATTAACATGAAGTATTCCAACGAGCAAATTATTTGTGATGTTGGAGAAGTATTCCATGATCAAGACTCAAAGGAGAAAGGAGAGAAACCTATTTGTTTAGCATTCACAGATCCTTATACTCTACATGTTGTAAATGAAACTGAGGAAGGTTATAATATTAACTTCAAGAAATGGAATCCATTTACAGATGATAGGCAGTTTAATGTTGGGTTTGATATGATTGGTATAATTAGTAGTGCTAAGCCTGCAGTGCAGAAAGCATATGAACAAAAGATTTTAGCAGACAGTCAACCAATAGAAGAGACTAATGAAGAAACTACTACGACTGAATAATGAACCTTGGATCCTTGCTGATGTATCAGAGATACCAGAGGCAGAATATGGTGAACCAGATTGTATTCTGGAAGATCCTATCACATTAGATGGTGAGAGGTGGCCAAAGTATTCAGCAGACTTTCAAATAGTTGTTAGATCTACTGATATAATAGTGATGGTTAATCCAACAGACGAAGCTTTAAATACAGCAGAAGCAAAAGAACTACTTACTGAATGAAATTTTACACCAATGTTGAGCAAGCAGGTCAGAACCTTCTTGTCCGTGGTTATGAGGGAGGCAAGGCATTTAAAGATAGGGTTCCATTTAACCCTACTTTATATCTCCCAACATCTAACTTCTCTAAATGGAGAACCCTTGAGGGGAAGTGTGTAGAGCCTATGAAGCAAGGTTCCATTGCAGGTGCAAAGGAAACTATAATGAGGTATAGAGATGTTGCTAACATGGAAGTGTATGGTAACACAAGATACCTGTATCAGTATATCGCAGAGGAATATTCTGATGATCACATAAAGTTTGATCCCAAGGCAATTAGAGTATTCAACATCGATATTGAAACTGCTGCAGAGAATGGGTTTCCTGATATCGAAGCAGCAGACCAAGAGATACTAGCGATCAGTATTAAGGACTCCTTTACTGGTCGCATTACTGTCTTTGGTGCTAGATCATTTGATAATAAACATGAAGATGTAGACTACCTTCATTTTAAAACTGAACAGTCTATGCTATCAGCATTTTTGGAGTACTGGAATGAAAATTTTCCTGATGTTATTACAGGTTGGAACGTACAACTTTTTGATATTCCCTATATCGCTGGTCGTATTTCTAGGATTCTCGGTGAGAAGTATACTCGTTATCTTAGCCCGTGGAGGCTTATATCTAGACGTGAAATTTATATCAAGGGGAGAAAGCAAATCGCTTACGATCTTCCAGGAGTATCTACTCTGGATTACCTCGAGCTATACAGGAAATTCACTTATACAAACCAAGAAAGTTATAGACTTGATCACATCTGCATGGTTGAGCTTGGAGCGAGAAAGTTAGATCACTCTGAGTATGATACATTCAAAGAGTTCTATCAGAATGATTGGCAGAAGTTTATTGATTACAACATCCATGACGTTAGGTTAGTAGATCAACTTGATGATAAGATGAAACTACTTGACCTAGCATTTACTATGGCTTATGATGCTAAGGTCAATTATGAAGATGTGTTTAGTCAGGTACGTATGTGGGATAATTACATATACGTTGAACTTCTTAAGAGGAAGATAGCAATTCCACCTAAGAAGGAGAGTGCAAACAAATCAGAAAAATACGCAGGTGCTTATGTCAAGGAACCGAAGACAGGATTCTATGATTGGGTTGTTAATTTTGACCTCAATAGCCTGTACCCTCATCTTATTATGCAATATAACATCTCACCAGAGACCCTCTGGGAGACTGGACATCCCAGTTCGAGCGTTGAGGGGATCTTAAATCAGGAGGTAGAGATAGATGGGACTTATGCAGTTTGTGCGAATGGAGCACAATATAGGAAGGATGTACGAGGATTCCTTCCTGAACTTATGGATAAGATGTACAATGAAAGAGTCATCTTCAAGAAGAAGATGCTTAAAGCAAAGCAGGAGTATGAAAAGAATCCTTCTAATGAACTCATTAAAGAGATCGCTAGATGTAACAACATACAGATGGCCAAGAAGATCTCACTTAATAGTGCTTATGGTGCTATCGGCAATGAGCACTTCAGGTATTATAAGCTTGCTAATGCCGAAGCCATTACCCTTTCTGGCCAAGTATCTATTCGTTGGATAGAGAACAAGATCAATGTTTATCTAAATAAACTACTCTCTACAGATAAAGTTGATTACGTTATCGCATCAGACACCGACTCAATATATCTTAATCTCGGACCTCTTGTTAATAAATTTTTTGCTCATAAGTCTGATAATAAGATTAAGATTGTTGAGCTCTTGGACAAGATCTGTAAAGATCAGTTGGAACCGTTTATCGAGAAGTCTTACCAGGAACTGGCTTCGTATGTCTCGGCGTATGAACAGAAAATGATCATGAAGCGAGAGAACATCGCTGATCGTGGTATATGGACTGCTAAGAAGAGATACATATTGAACGTATGGGACTCAGAAGGAGTCCGTTATAAAGAACCCAAGATGAAAATAATGGGTTTAGAAACAGCGAGGTCATCAACACCTCAGTATTTCAGGGATAAATTATATGCAGCTTTTAAGATTATTATCGGCAAAACAAATGATGAACTTGTCTCATTTATCAATGGTGTCAGAGCAGAGACAAAAGATCAACCATACGAGGACATTGCATTTCCAAGGGGGTGCAACGGTGTTGAGAAATACTTTTCAAGAACCGACATCTATCAAAAAGGAACGCCCATCCACGTAAGGGGTGCTCTGCTTTATAACCATTATGTTAAAAAACATAAGATAGAGAACAAGTATCCTCTAATACAGGAGGGTGAGAAGATAAAATTCATTTATCTTAAGACACCCAATCCTTTTAGGGAGGATTGTATCTCCTTCTTCAATGAGATTCCAAAGGAGTTTAATATGGAGAAGTATATTGATCACAAGAAACAATTTGAAAAGAGTTTCTTGAAACCACTGGAAAATGTGCTAGAATGCATAGGGTGGAACAGTAAAAAAGTTGTTACGATAGGGAGTTTTTTCACATGAGCAGAACCGTATGGACAGTCACTTACCAAGATGATCCAATAGAAGCACTTGAACCTGAACAGGTTAGAGTTTTTGAAGAACGTGATACTGCAAGACAGTATGCTTTAATGATGGCCAGTGGTGGTCACAACTATGTTAACATGTATGAAAGTGAGGTTAATAAATGGGGTTCCTAGATACTGTAATTAAAGAGAGTGGGAATGAGTATGCAAGTATCGTCAGCGATGGAGTCGCTGCAGGAGATACATCCAGTTTTGTTGATACAGGTAGCCATATTTTCAATGCTGTCGTTAGCGGATCTTTGTTTGGTGGTATTCCATCCAACAAGGTTACGGCACTTGCAGGGGAATCTTCCACAGGAAAAACTTTCTTTGCCCTTAGTGTTGTACGTAACTTTCTTAATCAGCACAGTGATGGTGGGGTTATTTATTTTGAGTCTGAATCTGCTATCTCCAAGGATATGATTGAGAGCAGAGGTATAGATTCCAAACGTATGGTAATCTTTCCTGTTGCTACTATTGAAGAGTTTAGAACACAAGCTACTAGGATTCTTGATAAGTATCTGAAAGAACCAAAGGATAAGCGTCAACCATTGATGTTTGTTCTTGATTCTCTTGGTATGCTATCAACATCAAAGGAGATGGAAGACATCTCTAATGATAAACAGGTCAGGGATATGACCAAATCACAGTTGATCAAGGGTGCATTCAGGGTATTGACCTTGAAGCTTGGACAGGCAAAGGTTCCTATGATTGTTACGAATCACACATATGATGTGATTGGATCCTATGTGCCACAAAAAGAAATGGGTGGTGGAGCTGGACTAAAGTATGCTGCATCTACTATAATATATTTGACCAAATCAAAAGAGAAGGAAGGTACAGACCTAGTGGGTAACATCATTAAGTGTGAAGCCAAGAAATCTCGTCTAACCAAGGAGGGTTCTAAAGTTGCTACTAGATTATACTTCGATGAACGTGGATTGGACAAGTACTATGGACTCTTGGAATTGGGTGAACAGTACAACATCTTTACGAGGGTGGGCAACCGTCTCAAGTTCGGTGAAACTTCTGTTTACCCTAAATCTGTTCTTGCTAATCCTGAGAAGTATTTCACAGACGAAGTGATGGCTCAGTTAGAGGAAGCAGCAAGAACGGAGTATAGTTATGGTAACTGAGAGGATAGAAAATACTATCCTTCGGAATCTTCTTTGTAATGAGGAGTACTATCGTAAGGTAGTACCTCATCTTGATTCAGAGTATTTTCAGGATGCTGTTGATGTAGTTCTCTTTGAAGAGATACAAGATTTTTCAGCTAAGTATGATAAGACTCCTACTAAAGAAGTTCTAAAAATTAATCTTGGTAATAGGACTGATCTTACAGATGAGACCTATAAAAATGCTTTGATTAGATTGGATGATCTTAACGATGAATGGGTTGATGCTGATTGGTTATCTGATTCTACTGAGAAGTGGTGTCAGGATAAAGCAATCTATAATGCATTACTCAAGTCAGTTAAGATTGCTGATGGTAATGATGAAAAGTTATCTAAGGATGCTATCCCTAGTATTCTACAGGAAGCTTTAGGTGTATCATTTGATGAGCATGTAGGACATGATTACATAGAGTCTGCTGATAATAGATATGAGTTCTACCATAGAGAAGAGGAGAAGATACCATTTGACTTAGAGAAGTTTAATTACATTACTAAAGGTGGTCTTCCTAATAAGACTCTTAACATAGCACTTGCTGGTACAGGTGTTGGTAAGTCTCTATTCATGTGTCACATGGCTAGTGCTTGCCTGTTGAGAAGTAAGAATGTTCTCTATGTTACTATGGAGATGTCTGAGGAAAAGATTGCAGAACGTATTGATGCTAATTGTTTGAATGTTAACATCAAAGATATTGTGGATCTACCTCAGATGATGTTCAGATCTAAGATCGCTGATCTTGAGAAAAAGACTAAAGGAAAGATTATCATCAAGGAATATCCTACTGCTTCAGCTCATGCTGGACATTTCAGGGCATTACTTAATGAACTAAAACTTAAGAAATCATTCAAACCTGATATAATCTTTATAGATTACCTTAACATTTGTGCTAGTGTAAGATATAAAGGACACATTGTTAACTCTTATACCTATGTTAAAGCGATTGCTGAAGAGCTTCGGGGTCTTGCTGTCGAGTTTGACCTACCGATTGTTAGTGCTACTCAAACTACTCGTTCTGGTTTTGGGTCTAGTGATCCTGACCTCACTGACACTTCAGAATCCTTTGGACTCCCTGCTACTGCTGATCTTATGTTCGCTCTCATTTCTAGCGAGGAGCTGGAACAGGAAGGTAGAATAATGGTTAAGCAGTTGAAGAACAGGTACAATGATCCTACTTCAAATCGTAAGTTTGTTGTGGGTATAGATAGAGCGAAGATGAAGTTATTTGATGTTGCAGAATCTACTTCTGATATCATGAGTGAGAAGGAAGAAGATCCAGACGTTAATGCTTTTGACGCAGTAAAACAAAACCAAGACCGCCTTAGTAAATTCGCTGAATGGAATGTTTAAACACGGAGACATAGTTGAGTTCCGAGGAGATAGAGGTTTCGTTAACTTCTATGATAAAACAGCACCATACTTCACATTGTGTGTGAGACAATGGGAAGATCCAGGTAAAATGCATGGCGTAAGTCAATGCAATGTCCTAGTGTATCGTACACACTGGGATGAGGTTATAAAGATAGATCCAGCACCTAATGCTGATACCTATCACTCACAAGAACACCGTTATTCAGATCCACAATGACACAATCAGTTGATTATGATAAGTACCTAGAGTTTGTCGATGGTACTACAAGCCACCCTTCTAAGAGTACAGATGAGTTCATCAATAGAATTAAAGATTTAGAATCTAAGGGTGTTGATATTCCTAGACTTCTTACTGCTGCTGTTGGTATCAGTGCAGAAGGTGGAGAGTTCACAGAGATAGTAAAGAAGATTGCTTTCCAAGGTAAGGAACTTACAGAAGATACTAAGGTTCATCTTTTAAAAGAATTAGGTGATGTGTTCTGGTATATTGCACAAGCTTGTAATGCATTAGATCTAGACTTCCAGACTATAGTAGTTACTAACATGATGAAGTTAGCAGCACGATACCCAGATGGTGAGTTTGATATATTCCAATCAGAGAACCGAAAGGAAGGTGATATCTAAGACCATCCCCCTCTAAATACTAGAGGGGGATTTTTTATGGCCAATCCAAAAGTAGAATTTAGTTCTACTGATTACAATAGAGTACCACGTACATGTCCTGATAGGAAAGGATTTATTTCTTTGATGGAAGAATTATTCTCGTGCTCTGATTTCTGGATGGTTAAACAACAAGGTAAAGCAAAGTTTGCTAGGATACCTAAGAATAAAAATCAAATTGATTTATTCACAGATGATCTGGGATTTGAATCTGTTATTAAATCTAAGTTGTTGAAGGATAATCAGAAGCAAGAGAAGACTTTTACTGGTACAGGATCAAAGAAGAGTCCAAAGATATTTAATTATAAAACCATACCAAATTCATGGTCATCCTATAAGGATTCAGTAGCTATTCAGTGGCTTGATCCAAGAGATGCAAACATACAACAAATTATAACCATAGGTACAACAGGAAAATCAGGTGAGACTATTAATGCAGCAGCAATGACTAAGGCTCAGGAGATGGGATCTGCTTTTGTTTTTAAGAGAGCTCTCAAGCATGATGATAGATGGACTTCATGGGAAAAGTTAAAGGAAGATGATACTGTTAGTACAGAGTTGAATAGGATATGGAAGGATGTTGTAGGGTTGGATCGTGTTACTAATGATTGGTATAAGAATTTTTATGCTCAGAATAAAAAATTATTACAGGTAGTTGGTAGCCATCAGTTTACTGAGTTTGAACGTGATGGTGATTTTATGGATTGGGTAACAGGATATGTAAGAGATAATGGATGGGCTGCTGGTGGAAAGAAAGATAACTGGAACCCTGCTGATATTTGGATCATGACTAATAAGTGGAGAGACTGGATTAAGGTACTAGAGGATGCTACTTCTGTACCAAGGTCAGGAGCACATTCAAATATTGGTACTGCTATTGATATACAACTTCTACAGTTCAATGCGATAATGAGAGCACTGTTTCGTAAGAAAGAGATATGGGGTATATCTCTCAAGAAGGTAAACAAAGATATAGCTGAATGGGCAGAGGTTAATGTTCATTGGGATAATGATGCTGATAAGAAGTTAGGATTCAATCAGATGAAAGCAATGAGATATACTTATGACTCAACTAATTGTGATTGTGGAAGGAAGGAAGATAAGAGTGGAACTATTCAACTTGCTACTCAAGATACTAAGTTGAATGTTAAGGGTGCTGGTAGCACCATGTATAAGTTTCAGATAAAAGCAAATGATAGTACTAAGTTTAGTGGTCTGAAGTATGAACCAACTGATGATACTGCTGGTGCAGCTAGATTGGGTAAAGCAACTGTTGATTATGTTGAGGATCTTTTTAAGAAATATGCTGCGAGAATAAAGTTTACTGGTAGTAAAGATGATTATCCACAAGACCCTGATGAATTTTTAAATCAAAAAGATAAATGGATTCATGTGATTGGTAGAGTTAAAGATCATGGTGTGACAATTCAAACTTCAACAGCATTAGAAGCTTACAATAATATTTTGTTGATCTTTAACAGCAAACCATTTGTTTCTAATTCTAAACTCATGCAATTATCTTGGTTGGATTCTTTCTTCTCTATTAATGGTAAAGATAATAGAGATAAATTTTTAACTGATATGGTATTCATCGCTCAGAAGATGGGTAGAAGATATGGTCCATTTGGTAAGTTATACTAATGTCTAAGAACACTCACCTAGAACATTTAGAAGATAGCATCTTACTTGATGGTAAGAAGGGTGCAGAAGATGCATTCAAATTTTTAGATTCTTTGGCTAGAACTTTTACTGGTAAGGGTGCTGGTAATTTTAAGATGACTACGAAGTGGGATGGTGCACCTGCTATATTCTGTGGACAGTATCCAGGAACAAATCAGTTCTTTGTTGGTACTAAGTCTATCTTTAATAAGGATGCGAAGATTAATTATACTGAAACTGATATTGATAATAATCATGGTCATGCTCCTGGTCTTACTGCTAAGTTAAAAGCTGCTTTAAAGTATCTTCCTTCTATAGGAATTGAGGGAGTGGTACAGGGAGACTTATTGTTTACTGATGATAAAAGTGTAGAAGTGGTTGATGGTAAGAAGTCAATTACATTTAAACCAAATACAATAACATATGCTATACCACAAGAAGACAGTGATTATGAATTGGCTGATGCTGCAAAGATAGGAGTAGTATTTCATACCACATATACTGGTACTAGTATTGAAAGACTTCATGCTTCTTTTGGTTTTGATCCATCTACTCTTAAGAAGGATAAAGATGTGTTTGTTATTAGTGCAGAGATAGACACGTTAGGTAAAGATGTTTTATTAACAAGTCAAGAAAAACAGAAGTTGATTGGTTTGAAGCAGAGTAGCTCACAGTTAGTTAAAACTTGTGGTCCTTTCTTAGATGGTGTAGCAAAGCAGATAGCAGAGAACGATCAACTTACCATTGGTGTTAAGCTTAAGCAGTATTTTAATAAGTATGTTCGAGAAGGTAAGCAAGTAGGAAATAGTTTTACTTCTGATTTTAAAGATTACTTTAGTGGTGAGTGTAAGAAGGCAGCAGATAAAGTAAAGCAACCAAAAACTAAGGCAGCAAAACTTGCTAAGTTATATAATGGTCGTGACTTTATAGATGGTCATGGATCTCAGTTTGATAATACTGTGAAGTTATATAAGATCATACAGGATGCTAAAGAAATATTTGTTACTAAGCTTGAGAAGGGTGAGAAGTTTGGTACTTATATCAGAACTGATAATGGTCTTGAGATGACTGCACAAGAAGGATATGTTGCTATTAAAAATGGTAAGGCTACTAAATTGATTAAGAGGTTAGTGTTTAGTCAGGCTAACTTTGATGTCTCACTCAAGGGTTGGTCATGAAAAAAGCTTGGATAGTTTTTGGTAGGTTTAATCCTCCTACTATAGGACATAAAAAAATGATAGACCAGCTTCAGAAACTTGCTGGTAATGATGATTATATGGTCTGGCCTACCTGGACAAATGATAAAAAGAAGAATCCTTTAAAACATCCAGATAAGGTTAACTGGATGATTAAGATGTTTCCAGAACACTCTACTCATATACAGTCTGATAGATCTCTTAAGACTTTACCATTTATTTTACAGCATCTTATGGTGGAAGGTTATAGTGATGTGGTTATAGTATGTGGTAGTGATAGGACAAAAGCTTTTGATTTTAATATTAAGTATAACAGGGTAGAGACTGGAGATGGTCAAGCTTATTATGCTTTTGATACTATAAAAATTGATTCAACTGGGTTGAATAGAGATCCAGATTCTGATGGTGCTGAAGGTATGTCTGCATCTAAGATGAGGGATGCTGCTAAGAAAGTAGATACGGTTAATTTTTTAAAGGGTGTTGAAGGTTTACTAAATACAAGTGATGCTTTAACATTGATGGAAGATGTTCGGGAAGGACTTGGACTGTGAAAACATTTAGAGACATTAAAAATCAAGCAGTAAGACAGAACTTCAGACAGAAGGAATGCTTCACTGAGGGACAGACTGTGATGAATGTTAACACTGGTATCAAGGGGAAGATAATCCGCACTGGACCGAACTATGTTATTTGTGTTTCTGAAGCCCGAGAAATGTTTAGAGCTTGGGTCAGGGACATAAGAGAAGTCAATGAAAGTATAAATAAACCAAGAAGAACAGCCTTTTTTACTCATGGACAAGCAAGCACCTACAACATCAGTGCAACATAATGATGATTATTCTAAAGCACTAATCGAATCATATGCACAGTGGATGGATGGAGATACCTTCCAAGGAACTACCATCAAAGAGGAACCTGCTACTATTGAAACACCAATAGGTACTATACCTAAGCCTGATTTTGATAAGGAAACTATCCCTACTATTAAAGTGGTCAACACTGATGATGGTAGCACAAAGGATCCTAAGGCTAATGCTGGTGCACCTGATAGCACAAAGATCAAGCAGTCACATGGTGCTGAGATAAAGAATAATGCTATTAGTGTTAAGAGAGAAGAGGTTGAAGTTGAGAAGAAGGCAACTAGAGAAGAATTAGAAGCTAAGTTAGAAGAGATTCTTACAGAACTTAGTGAAATGACTGAGACTACTTTCACTATAACTAAAGAGAGATGGGAGAAAGCAGCTGCAGAGAGAGAAGGCAAAGTAGTTGAAGAAGAAGCAGGATGTAGTACCAATGAGTCTAAGAAGCAAAAGACCATTGATAAAATAATGAGCTATTCTAGAAAAAAGTAGAAGGGCTTGCACATGATAGATGGGGTCTAGAAGAAGGCAAGTCAAAAGGAAAAAAGAAAAAGACTGTTGAGATCATGCCTCGTATTGACGATGGTAAAGATATGAAGAACCCAAAGAAAGGACCAGATATATACGTGAAGGGATAAATAATACTAATTGAGTTTTTATTATGACATTAGCAAAAGAGGCAATACTCGAAGCACTTAAGTGTTGTAGAGATGTGTATCCACATAAGCAAGACTTCCTAGTTAGTAGGAAGGTGGAAGGTCATACCATTCTTGCAGTTGAAGGAACAAATGAGACTACAGACTGGATAACCAATCTGAAGTTTCTTATTAAACGTGACGATTGTCACAGAGGATTCAAGAACAATGCTAACAGGACACTAGCCGAGCTAGTGGTAGCATATGAAGGATTGGATCCTAAGAGAAAGCTTGTTATTGCAGGTCATTCTCTTGGTGGAGCTACCGCAACATTAATTGCAGACTTGTTATGGGAGTCAGGCAATAAAAATATTGCACTTGTAACTGCTGGATCACCTAGACCAGGTGGACGTAGGTTAAGAAAGAGGATTAAAGATCTTGAACATC
>CEUQ01188634.1_pt1 | contig 14979 bp, 13 predicted proteins | sample 361491 | NCBI WGS metagenome assembly CEUQ01 (sample SAMEA2622796, study PRJEB7988) | marine metagenome | biome: marine biome (ENVO:00000447); feature: marine epipelagic mixed layer (ENVO:xxxxxxxxx); material: "saline water (ENVO:00002010), including plankton (ENVO:xxxxxxxx)" | depth 120 m | reverse complement strand
AATTCTCCAGATCTATTTTCTTCTGCAAGAATTTTAGGAATTAGTACTGTAAAAACAACTTCCCTATTCTCGATGAACTCGGGAGATCCCGAATCATCTCTGCGCATTTCAGAAGGCGGGAAATCAGATTCCATATACTGTGGTGTTGTTACTGTGCCTCGAATTAGACGGAAAGTAGTATTTTCATCACCCCAGTCATCTATTACTTCGGTGACATTACATCCGATCCCTTCGTTTCCTAATCTCTCTGATGCATCATCTCGCATCTGTACTAGATCCTGTATCATTGATTCAGTGGATGCTGTATGGAAGTACCAAGCGGCCTGCAGAGAAGATCTTTCTACGCCCACTTCATCAAGAGCATCAAAAAGATCTTCATAAACATCTCGTTGTTCTTCTATCTGGGCTGAATTTGTGGTTAAATTATCTCTGAGTGCAACGAATGCATCAGAACCCTCTATGGTATTATCGTCATCGTCTACCATATTTCGATAAGCAACTCCATAGGAGGTGTCGTGATCAAGTCCTTTGATAGTTCTAACATACACAAAAGTGGCCTCATCATCTTGACTTCTTGCATCAATTTCAACCCAATGAGGCTGTATTTCTCCAGTGTCGAGATTTATCAAAACAGTCCCGTGATCTGGGTTCAGAGAATCTCCAATATTGTATTGATCAGCCATACCTGAAACATTAGGTGTGGAATCAAAAGCGGTAAAAATCTGGGTAGAGGGGCTGTATCCATCTAGTCTATTTACCATATGAAATGCACCTGTAGTAGTAGATCCTGAATCAGGAATTGCTTCTCCTGGAATATGTAATCTGTAGCCTGTATTCGTACTTTCATCACTTAATAGGAAAGCAGGTGCTGGGAAAGGTAGCATACAATGGTGTGGATTCACATCATCGCAGAACTCTGACTGTGAATTTAGAATCACATCTGGTTCTTCGTCTTCTTCGTCTTCTTCATCTTCATACACGCAAGATTGGTCCGACGAAGTAGCATCTGGATTATAATTCTCAGCATTTTCATCCATACAACCTAGAATTTCTATCGGTTCTTCTGTAACTTCTTGGTCACTTCCAGCACATCCTGAAAGTAGCATTGAAATTATAAGTAAGATTGCTATCCTTGTCTTGGCTCGTCCATCCATGACTTTCTGACACTATCGGAGGTTATCAAATTCCCGCATTAGATGTGAGAATTTTATGGAAATGATGGACTCCTTTTTCTTTAGTTGGTGAATAACGACCTCTGTCATATGCACCTGATTTGACTCCTCTTTGAGTTGCTTCAACTATTTCTTGGTCTTCAGCTTCTACTTTATCTAAATCGCCGCCAGCACCTCTACCTAATTTTTCCTTATCCCAAACAAATCCATGATAGATAATTTTTGTACGGTCTACGGCTAATGGAATGACTACATTTACTGAAAGTCCCCAGGGATAGAAGTTTAGCATCATACCCGGATAAATCCAATAATAATAGGCTGCAATTTGCTCTCCAAAATCTGGCGATTTTTCTGGCAAAACAAAACATTCTTCGTCATTTTTAGCAACACCGACTTGTAGTACTCCACCTTCAAAAAGTTCTGTTCTGTAAGAGTCATAATCAAGTTCTTTATTCAAATCACCGTGGACAAATGGTATATGAAATCCTTCAAGATAATTATCTACATATAATGCCCAATTCGCATCAATTTCATAAGAACGAAATCTTGACAAATCATATTCAAATGAATCTATAGGAATCCATCCTATTCTTTTCTCTAGTGTATCGAATACAGATTCAAAATATTCTGGTTTTAATCCGGTAAAAATAAGCCCATTCCATTTTCTTACAGGAAATTCTTGAAGATCATCGCGAGGACTTGGAAAGTCTTTGACATCCTTAAATTCAGGCATATTCTTGAATTTACCGTCTAGTTCAAAAGTTCGTCCATGGTATCTGCATTTCAACGTTGAAATATTACAGGATTCTGTAGAAACTAACATTCCTCTATGAGTACACACATTAGAGATGCATTTGATGTCTTTATCGTTTGTTAGGAGCATCGCTTCGCCAATTAATTCTTCCATATGTTCCAATGGAATTACATTATTATCTGCAATTTGTACTTCATGACCCGCGAAGTGCCAAAATTTCGAGAAGTTGTTAATTATGTTTGTAAAAATTTCATCATCCGTGTAATATCCAGAAGGAAGAGTTTCTGCTCTAGTTATGTCAGCATGAATTATGTCTTCTTTCATTGTAAGGCCTCGGCCACTATCACTCTAGCGGCACGGAGGACACGGTCATGGTACATGTAACCAACCTCTACGACTTCGATAATGCTACCCGGTTCAATTTCTTCTCCCGATGGAATGGTTGCTATCGCCTCCATTTTTGTGGGGTCAAATTTTTCATCTTCTGTTTCGATTCTAACTATTCCTTCTGCTGAGAGGGCTGATTTTAGTTTAGATAGAGTCATTCTAACTCCTTCTGTTATATTTTCATTATCCGATTCAGAATTTTTTAATGCCATTTCCAAATTGTCAATACAGGGTATTATTCTAGCCGCTAGATTCGAAGCACCATATCGTATAGCTTCAGCCTTATCACGTAGACCACGTTGTCTGACATTTACGGTCTCGGCTTTAGCATATTGTAGATCACTAAGTAACTCCTTAATACGTTGTTCAAAATTCTCAGAATCTTCGACATCAGTTATTTCTGTTTCCTCATCATCAATAGTTGAGTTGGATTCCTCTTCGTCTGACACGTAGCCTCGGTTTAGAGGGTCATTCAATAATCCAATGGTTAATTTTGTTTAAAATCAAAGTTCATTCGACATAGAAAAATTCGCCACTATTCTTCTGTTCTCTATCTTTTCTACTATTTGGCTTGTTAATTCGAGGTCGATGTGATTCGTGATCTCTACGGAATGTAACGCCTACTCCACTTAGGAATTTATTCATCCCTCTTCTTAGTGTCATAGGGCCCTCTGCGTTTCCTTCCAATCCACCTTTACCATCAAATACTAGCAAGGAATCACTAACTATGTCGATGAAGTATATGTCATGATCAATAACCATGGCGGCTTTTTCGTTACTTTCCATTGTTCTTCGGATTGCTTTTGCAGCCTCCATTCTAGCATTAGCATCCAGATGCGCACTAGGTTCATCCAATAGATACAAATCGGCTTCTTTACCTAAGCATATGGCGATACTCACTGCTTGTAACTCTCCTCCAGATAACTTCTTTGCACGTAATTCCAATAGTTGATCTACTTGCAATGGTCTAATTACTTGTGTATGAAATTCACCACTTCTCCATTTAGCACCAAGTTCTGTATCTAGCCAATCTTGAACAGTGCCCTCAAAATTGGTATTAACATGCTGCTGTTTATACGAAATTTTCGCATCCATTGTGCACCAACCAGAGTCAGGTTCAATTTCCCCTGCAATCATTTTTACCATGGTTGTTTTTCCAGTAGCATTAGGACCAACTACACCTACTACTTCTGCACTACGAACTTGCCCATCTCCGGTCCTTAGATGAAATTCCCCCATCTGTTTTTCCATGTCGCCCCAAGATAATATGGGTAATCCTACTTCTTCACCACGAACCCTTCCTCGAAGAAATTGTATTGGTTTATCTCTTATGCGCACATTTTCTTCGGGCAAATATCCCTCTAGGTATGCATTGATAGCGGTTCTCGTAGATCTCGCTTGAGTGAAAATCCCATAAGCGGCTCTTTCCCCATAGACAATCTGTAGTAAATCACACAATACATCGAGAATTGCTAAATCATGTTCAACAACAAGTATTCTTTTCCCTCTTTCCACTAGTCCTTGAATAATTCTGACAATTCTCATCCTTTCGTAAATATCAAGATATGATGATGGTTCATCAAAGAAGTATACATCGGCTTCTTTTAGTAGAGTCGCTGCCATAGCCACACGCTGTAATTCACCACCAGATAATTTTCCTAGAGTACGATCCATTATGCCCTCAATAGCGAGCATTTCTGAATATAGATTAATTTCACCTCTATCATCTACTCTTTCCAGTAATTCACTCACTTTACCCTCAAATATTTTAGGCAATTTATCAATATATTGAGGTTTGACTGCAATTTTTACTCCCTCTTCAGCCACTTTGTTAAGATAATCTCTTAATTCCCCTCTAGGGAATGAATCAATAATTTCATTCCATTCTTTGGTTTCAGTGGCCCACTCTCCAAGATTTGGTCTCAATGAACCAGAAAGTATGTTTATTGCAGTAGATTTACCCATGCCATTAGGCCCTAATATCCCAATTACTTGTTCTTCTCTTGGTGCCGGCAGTCGAAAAAGTCCAAATCCATTTTCCCCATAACGGTGTGTTAAATCAGTATCAAGCTCTTCTGGCAGATTAATAATTTTCACAGCATCACCAGGGCATAACTTAGCACGAGTAAAACAAACCGGACATGCAGTTTCTAGAATTCTAAATTTGTTGTTATCAAATTGAATACATTCCGCACCACACATACCTGCATATTTTTGCAGATAGTCGAAAGCCGGGCTGTTAGGTTTACAGCGCTCTTCCAGAAGTACAGCCACTCTCATACTATCCCCTCTGATTGCTGCGTTAGATATTCATCCCTTGAGGCTTCTCCATTAGAAGCCGTTTACTATTCATACTGCCAAGAACCGATAACGAGCATAAACATACGCTGCCAAAGTTATTTTCTCAGCCTTTGTAAGTTGTATCCTTTCAGTGAATACATCACCTTTCTTCTTCGTAATTTTACTTGCAATTGACTGGTAGAAAGATGCCATAGCAGCAGGTGAGTATCTTGAAGATTTATCCAAATGATCCAGTAGTTTGAACGCGCGCTGTTTGTATCCATCTGCTCTCTCGAGATATTCGTTTACAAATGGCTCCCACCCTGGATGTTGAATCAAATCTTTTCCACTCTTAATGTCATCTTCTGAAATTCCCCATCTTGCTAAATCTTCCATAGGGAGATAAATTCTATCTCTTTCTGCATCTTCAGCAACATCTCGAATGATATTAATCAGTTGCATGAATACTCCCCATCCTTCTGCATATTCTCTCGCGACAGGGTCATCATAACCATAGATCTCTATACATACCAAACCGACGGTAGAAGCAACTCTGTAACAATATGCATACAATTCCTCAAAAGTTTGATATCTGTTTCTATGAAAATCGTCCTCCATTCCACTAATCATATCATCCAATAGTTGTCGAGGAATATTGTAACGATGAATTGTATCTTTCAAAGCAATAAATATTGGATCAGTAGATGTGATACTCCCATACGCAGTAGATAGTTTCTTCCTATAATAGAATAATTGTGACATTCTTTCATCATAATGACTTCTATTAACTACAGGTGAAGAACCAGTTAATCTTTCTATATCTGCTCGATATTCAACTGATTCTGGGTCGTCTGAAGATCCTCCCGGATAAATGTCTACATAATCTCCATCAGCGATATCATCAGCCCTTCTACAAAATGCGTAATAAGCACATATAGATCTTCTAACTTCATTCGGTAAATACTTGAATGAATGATAAAAATTCCCCGCTTCTATTTTTGTTAATTCCTCGCAGTAATCGTACGCAGCCTCAATCATATATTCTGGAACGTCGCTTTCTGACCATATTGCAGCATCAATGTGTCCAAATGGATTAATTAGTTCCCCTCGAGAGCCAATTACGCCCATAAATCGTGCACCTTCGCGTATCGTTTCTATTGCAGTAATGCTAATCGCCCGTGCTGCTTCTCTAGTTACGCTTACAGTAGATCTGACACCCTCAATTCCTTCTTTTTCTACGTCGGAATCTACAATTGAAATGCTACGCCCGAATTCAAAGCCCGATTGGCCCTTCGAATCGCTATGCTGCTTGGTAGACATACCCTTTACAATTGATAGCCGACATAATCTACACTTCAACCTCACCCTATAATGAGTAATTTATAATTCAGACAAAATACAATATTATTCTATTATCCACGAGCATTTTTTGCTCTAATGTCTAGAAGTCTATTCTCTATTGGTTTAATCCAGGTAGCAACACTACTCATTATTGCAATTCTCCGTATTGATTTCCTATCTACCTTTATTCTATTTTCTGCATCAAGAATATTTCCATAACGTAGTAGTCTTATTGTTTCAAGGCCAATAACAACTGGCATTATACATGCAGTCCTAAGGCGCCTATGTTTTCTTGGAATCATTCTGATATATTCTATTGCAGCATCATAATGGTCGCATGCAAGATCAAGATATTGGTCATAAAGAGGGCGAAATGAATCAATAGATTCTGAAGATCTAAGTGATTCTAGATCTAAGTTTATTTGATTCAATCTTTCTATGGGTATGTAACAGCGCCCCAAATCAATATCTGCAGGAATGTCACGTAGAATATTTGTCATTTGCAGAGCCTTACCAAATCTAACGCCTAGTGTTTGAAATTTTTCAGAATCGGAGACTCCTTCTTTTATTTCGTGTAAGAGAGATATTGAAGTCCAAAATTCTCCGACACTTCCCGCAACATGATATGTATATTCATCTAACTCAGAATCAGTATTCAAGGCCGCTAAATTCGATCCTAACGCGCCAAATCTGACTAAATCCAATCTTTGTCCTTGAATAATTATTAGTAGACATTTAATCATTAAATCCCTGTCCACTTTTTCTCTTTCCTCAAATGCATTAACAACAGATCCCAAATTTTCTAACAGCCTTCTCTCATTTGGATTATCTTGTATCTCTGCAATATTATTCAGATCAATATTCTCTCCATCAGTCAATAAATTCCTATAGCCATCTAATCCATCTATGAGCATGTCTACATCTTTAGTTTTTGAATCTGCTATAGTATCCGCCAATCTCGCTAAAAGATAGAGAAGACCCAATTGATCTCTTATACTACTAGGTAGAGCTGTCAGAGTCAGATGAAAAGACCTAGAAGTTGCTTTTAACAACTCATCAATATGCTCATCTATGACTGCCGGCATGATAATAACGAGAGTGGCCAAGATCAAGATCCTGTTGAGTTCTTCGTTTACTTGTGTTCTCGTAATCCGGAATCAATCAGAGCCTTTACAAGAACAGATCCTATTTCTGAAGGATCTCTTGCAACATAAATTCCAGCTTCCTCAAAAGCGGCAAATTTTTCCGCAGCGGTCCCCTTCCCACCTGATATTATCGCTCCTGCATGCCCCATTCTTTTACCAGGTGGTGCAGTAGAACCTGCAACAAATCCAACAACTGGTTTTGTCATGTTTGTAGCCACCCATTTTGCTGCATCTTCTTCGGCGGTGCCTCCTATTTCTCCAATCATAACTACTGCTGCGGTTTCTGGATCATTTTCAAATGCAGAAAGACAATCAATGAACCCGGTTCCGTTCACAGGATCTCCACCTATGCCTACACAAGTGGTTTGTCCTTCATCAACACTCATTGTTTGAGCAACTGCTTCATAGGTCAATGTTCCTGATTTTGATACAATACCTATCCTTCCTTTTTTATGTATGAATGCAGGCATAATACCTACTTTGCACCCTCCATTATCTCCCGGAGAGATTATTCCAGGACAATTTGGCCCAATAAGACGTACATCAGGACAAGAATCTACAATTGCGACAGCCTTTACCATGTCTAAAGTTGGTATCCCTTCAGTAATGCATACAATTAATCCTCCTCCATTTGATTGAAATGCTTCAGCAGCAGAGACTATTGCATTGGCGGCAAATTTAGCTGGAACATAGATTACGCTAACGTCAGCATTAGTTTTTTCAATAGCTTCTTCCATTGTGTTGAATACAGGCGCTTTATGTCCATCTAGATCTACAATTTGCCCTCCTTTACCAGGGGTGACGCCACCAACTACGTTAGTTTTGTATTGTGCCATTCTAATTCCATGAAATGTACCTTGTCTACCTGTTATTCCTTGTATCAGGACTCTACTCTCATCGTTGATCCATATAGCCATCACAAGTCATCTCCTATTGCTTCAACAATTTTTCTAGCACCTTCTGCAAGAGTACTTACTGTATGTACTGCCATACCACTTTCATCTAGAACTGCTTTTCCTTCCTTATGATTAGTGCCCGAAAATCGGACTACTAATGGAACACTCAGACCTACTTCTTCAGAGGCGTTAATGACACTTCTAGCCACCATATCACATCTGATTATACCTCCAAATATATTCACTAGGATTCCTTCTACATTTGGGTCTTCAAGAATTATCTCAAATGCTGCCGTTATAGATTCCTTAGTAGCACCGCCTCCTATGTCTAGAAAGTTGGCTGGTTCTCCACCGTACAATTTTATCACATCCATTGATGCCATTGCTAGACCTGCTCCATTAACTAGACATCCAATATTCCCATCTAACTTCACATAAGAGAGCCCCAAGTCATTTGCTCTAATTTCCACATCTTCTTCTTCGGTTAAATCTCTGATTTCATTTCTCCATGGATGGCGAAATTCAGCATTTTCATCAAAACTAACTTTTGCATCAAGTGCGATCATTTCTCCACTTTTCGATCTCACTAGAGGGTTAATCTCAATCATAGAACAATCCTTTTCCATGAAAAGTGAATATAATGAATCCAACATTTCTTCCATTTCTTTTTGGGATTCTCCAGATAATTCAAGTGCTTTAGCTAGCTTTTGAGCATCTTCTTGAATTAACCCTTTAATCGGATCAGCCCAGATCTTGTGAATTGCTTCAGGATTTTTCTCAGCAACTTCTTCAATATCCATTCCGCCTTCAGTCGATGCCATGAAAAGAACTGATTTTTTTTCTCTATCCACCAGTATCGCGAGGTAGTATTCATGGTCAATTTGGCAACCAGATTCTACATACAAATTGTTAACCATCTTACCCGCTGGTCCAGTTTGTTTTGTCACTAACTTATTCCCAAGTATTTTAGTGGCATATTTTTCTACTTCCTCTTTAGAGAATGCTATCTTAACTCCGCCTTCCATCATTAATTCATTATTGATAGGGCTGTATAGGTTGCCTTTCCCTCTCCCACCAGCATGAATCTGGCTTTTTACTGCTACAACTTTTGACCCTAGAGAGTCATATGCTAATAATGCTCCATCCACAGTTGTGCAATGAACTCCTTCGAGAACCTTGACACCTGCTTCTCTAAACAACTGCTTACCTTGATACTCGTGAATGTTCATGTTGACAACCTTCCGACTCATTCACTCTCTTTGAAAGATCCGTATACGAATTGTGAACTAACTAAGAGGCATCATTATCGATTACACGCTATACTTCTGCACGAAGTGCTGAAAGTGGTAGTGTTACACGGATGTACATGGAGGTCATAGTGCTAGCCGGTGGTTTCGGTACTAGACTACGCCCTTTGACTGAAAATCGAGCCAAACCACTTCTTCCAATATTGGACAAATCATTACTCCAGAGAGTTGTGGAAGTAGTTCCTTCAGATATGGTTGAGAGGGTTATTGTTGCTGCTGGCTACGGAATTAGTGAAATGCGAGGATGGGTTTCAGAAATGGAATTACCATACGAAGTTATTCTTTCTGTTGAAGAAGAAGCCATGGGTACCGGTGGAGCAATAGCATTAGCACGTAAATATTTGAAAGGAAATGGCCCGTTTCTAATATTGAATGGAGATCTTATTGTTAGTGTTAATGTTTCAGAACTCCTCCACCATCACCGCGAAACTGGTGCACTCGCCACACTGTCACTCTGGGAAGTAGAAGATCCTAGCCGATTCGGAGTTTGTGAATTGAGCAATGGTTTCATAACGCGTTTCCAGGAGAAGCCTGATCCTGGAACTGAATTCTCAAATCTGATTAATGCTGGTTGTTATTTAGTCGAACGAGAAGTATTGGATAATCTGGATCTAGAAAAGCATTCTATGGAACGAGAAGTATTCCCGCAGATCGCCGCATTAGGCGGTATGGCCGGTTTATCTTTCAAAGGATTTTTTGTTGATGCTGGAACACCTTCTTCATTTATCCAAGCAGCAAAAGTTTGTATTGAATCCAATCGTTTTTCTTCCGGATTTAGATGCGGTGAATCGTGGTTTGCCGATGGTTCGAGATTTGGCGATGTAACTCGTTCTTCAATCGGATCGAATGTACATTTAGGTAAATCTTCCTTGGTTGTAGATTCTGTTATTATGGATGATGCTTGGATTGGAGATGATTGTAAATTAAATGATTGTATAATAGGCGAAGGTGCAAAAATCACCAATGGTACTGTACTTAGTGGAAAGGTAGTAGGACACTATTCAAACGTGTGATACATCCGTCAGCGTCAAAGCAGTTTGTCACTTCGGAAGGCCGTGAGCCGACCACTCGTCGTTGTCAATCTGAAGACCTACGAGACTGCACATGGGGCATCAGCAGAGAATCTAGTGAAGGCTATTGCAAGTGTTGAAACCAATGCCCGAATGGTCGTTGCAGTATCTGCATTTGATCTTTCAGCAGTGGTTAATGCCGCTCCTAATTTAGAAGTCTGGTGCCAACATCTTGATCCAGTGGGATTTGGTTCATATACAGGATGGTTGCATCCTTCTACTGCTGTTGAAAGGGGTGCATCCGGGACTCTAATTAATCATGCAGAACACAAGGTTAGTATCGAACATGTTGCAATGCTTCTTGATGCTGTTCCTGAAGGATTTACAGTTTGTGCATGTGCTGCTGATATAGATGAGGCCAGAGCTCTAACGGCTTTGCAACCAGACTATGTCGCAGTGGAGCCCCCAGAATTAATTGGAGGTGACATTTCAGTTACTACTGCAGACCCTGCAATAGTAAGTGGTACTGCAGCAGCAGTTCGAGAAATTTCCGAGCAAGTTGGCATACTATGTGGCGCGGGAGTCAAAAATGGAGCAGATGTTGCTACAGCAATTGAACTAGGGACAATTGGTGTATTGCTAGCTAGTGGAGTAACTAAGGCTACTAATCCAAAAGAAATCATAGAAGATTTAGTCTCATCTCTATGATTCAACAGCATCCATCGCACGAACAACTAGGGCCACAAGTTTCGCAATTACAGCATTCACAAGGCATGATTTTAGGAACGCGTATTATTATTTATAGTTGTATAAATTAATAACTCCAAAATATGGATTTGTAATATTAATTTAATCCGTCATATCCTCTTCCAAGATTTGTATCGGCTTTGGACGACATGTTTTTGAATTATCCGAAAAATAAAAAATTGTATTGAAGATTATTCTAAAAGTCTTCCATTTACACCTAATTCTGAAAATCTGGACAACGGTTTAACTAATTCTGAACGAACATTTTTCACTTTTCTTGTGCTAATTTTCTGTTGTCCATTTTCCATCTCAATTAAATAATTTACAACTTCTTTTTCGGATAATTCAGGGTAGTCAACTCTTTGATGTGCGCCGCGACTCTCTTCCCTTTGAAGTGCTGATTTTATTGTAGCCTCAGCACTTTCTATTGAACCAAGCAAATCTAATGCCAAAGCCAGATCAATATATCCCTCCGCTGATGGCCGAACATCAACATCCATAGATGCAACTTTCACCTCTTTGAGTTTCTTAAGACCGGTTGATAATCCCTCACCAGATCTAACAACACCACAGTGTTTCCACATAATATCTCTTACTTTTCTTTGAAGGGGCCTTGCTAGATTTTCCCCCTCTGAAGTTAGTAAGTCAAGTTCTTTATTTGCTGAAACTATGATGCTTTTATCTCTTATCTGTACTTCAAGACTGTCTGAAAATTTAGCCGCTTCCTCTCCTGCTATTTTGCCAAAAACTAGAATCTCTGCTAATGAATTCCCCCCCAGTCTATTAGCCCCGTGCAATCCTGCAGTACATTCTCCTGCTGCATAAAGTCCCTTTACACGAGTCGATTGAGTTTTGGGATCAACAACGACTCCACCCATACTGTAATGCGCTGTTGGTGCAACTTCCATGGGTGATTTTGATATGTCCAACATCTGAGATTCCATGAATTGTCTATACATTCTTGGTAATTTTTCCATTATTTTTTCTTTACCTAAATGGCTAATATTCAACAATACTCCATTATTCTCTGTTCCGCGGCCTTCAATGATTTCAGAATAATTGGCTAATGCGACTCTGTCTCTAGTAGAAAGTTCCATTCTCTCCTTATCATAATTTTGCATAAACCTTTCACCAATAGAATTAGTCAGGATTCCACCTTCACCTCTAACTGCTTCAGTTACCAATGTGCCTGCCAGAGATTCAGGGTGGACCATCCCAGTCGGATGAAACTGTACCATTTCCATGTCTGACAACTGGCAACCTGCTTCCAAAGCCAGCCTCATAGCATCTCCTGTATTTTCATCACGTCTTGACGAACTTCGTCTCCATATCCTGGTATGACCACCTGCAGCCAATATGACTGAATCCGCAAGATAAACACATCTTTCTCCGGAAACTATGTCAAAAGCTAGTGCTCCAAAGCATAGTCTATTTCCATCTTTCTCACTAACTAACAATTTTGAAACATAGATCATATCTCTAATTGGTATATTAAGTTCTGAAACTTTATCCAAAAGCGTTGTTAGGATAACTCTTCCAGTATAATCACCGGCGTAACATGTTCTTCTGTATGTATGTGCTCCGAAGAAACGCTGGTCAAGTTCACCTTCATCATTTACAGCAAAGGATGCACCCCAATCAACCAACTCATTGACTCTATCAGGTGCTTCTTTGACAAGAACTTCTACAGTTTCCGGGTCAGCAATAAAATATCCGTCTTGATATGTATCCACGAAATGCTGAATCCAGTCATCTTCAGGATCTACATTCCCTAAAGCAGCATTTATCCCTCCAGAGGCTAATGCAGTGTGAGCATCATTTCTAACTCTCTTGCCAATCACCATTACTTCGCAGCCTTCCTCATGGGCTTCGATAGCGGCTCGTAAACCAGCTCCTCCCGAGCCAATTACTAATACATTACATATCTCAGTCCGATACCCTCTAGAGATCACGTTCTTCCCCATTATACGGCAACAAAATAAAGAATATAATGTTGATGATTAACGGCCCCCTTATTTAGCCAACGATTAATTAAAAAATATTATTCAAGAATGGATTTGATACAGATTAATTTTGTAAATGGTGCGAAAAATCAACAGCTCCCCTTTGGATAAAGGTATCGAATGGGTAGCGTCTATTTCGGCCTACTGAAAGTCCTATATTTCAGAAATATCAATCGGATGGGTCTAAGCAGAAACCCTTTGATTCAGGAATAAGAAGAGGTTTAGGCTTACTGTCGTGCCTGCTTTCTTGCTGCCTTACGGCGTCTTAACTTCTTCTTTCTCCACTTCCAGCGTTGCTTCCCGGCCTTCTTCCACGCACGGGAACCTCGCTTCATGCAGCGCGCCGACCTACTGGGTGTATTTGATGTAAACGGTGGCCTAGTACCGTTGTAGAAATGGTGGGCAATACAGGATTCGAACCCGTGTCACCGGCTTAGAAGGCCAGCATGATATCCAGACTACACCAATCGCCCTACCCTTCCGCGTGAGTAATCCTTTGTCAATACTGCACCCGATGGTTCACTCTGAATCCGCCACTTCTTCACCTTTAGGCTCAACACTTTGATTTAGAATACCGTCATCAAGCAGATCTTCTTTTATCTCTTCAATCCCTCTTCCAGTAGCAACAGCAATATCCTTTAATTTTCGATTGACTCTCTTGGAAGTAGATCTCAAATGAGTTAATGTATATATGATTCGAAGTATTGTTTCTAATATCGAGAGAAGAATTAGGCTGTTTACATATGATTCTGCAAGCTGAGGTATATTTTGGTATAGTTCTTCAAATTCGCTAATCTTCACAGATGTTGAACCCACTAGGAATACACCAAGTACTGCAAAAGGAAGCATTTTTGCAACATCTCGAGAAAGATCTTCAGTCCAGTAAGAAACAATTCTCACAGCACCCACTACAGAGGTGGCAATCATTGCATTACGCGAATGATCAGTTCCTTCTGATAGAAGAGTCAGTATTACAGCCATCACCAAAGTCCAGAATGCAATCAGAGTAGGTATTGCTATTACATATTGTACTAAGAAGATAAAAGTTCTGAAGAATCCTTTGATTCTCCCCGTCATAGTGCTCTCATATTTCGATAGATCTAACGTTAGCAGATCTCTTCTTGCTAATTGTCTGTAGAATAAGTAAACAAAGGCAGAATATCCGGCAATAGCGATGATAGCAAGTAATGTTGGGAGGGTGTCTTGTCCAAACTCTTCAATCATTTGAATCAACTCAGTCGAAGTCGCAGGTACCTCCATAATAAACTCTAGAAGGACGATATTCTTCATCATGCCGCTTTGTGTGAGAATGGTTTTGCACATTTGGGGCATCTTTTAGGTAGAGAAACTCTCCTTCTTTGCCAACTGTGGCCACATTCTCCGCAAATCCAAGATCTTTCTGGTAATTCAATTAAAATTTCTTCTCTCATTTTCTGGAGAGTTGGTGATTCCGAAAGCTTGGGTGCGGGTGCAATCTCTTCAACGATCTTAGTATGAATCCCTCCGTGATCAATTAAACCTACAGCGTGCAAAAGCTCGTGTACTAATGTATGAAGGTAGAGTCGAGAATCTCCATGGAGTCTTGGATGAATCCCAATTGTTATTGGGCCAGGGGATACCCTTAGTCTCCTCCTTCTAAATAATTCATGATGATTATATTCAAATCTCGTAATCCCTAATCTTTTTTCATTTTGGTCTAGCCAAATTAATTTCAATTGTTTCCCCAAGTGTCTCAAGAAAGGTGCATCTTCTTTTGAAAGCCTGCGTGTTAATTCCTCAAGTATTCCTTGTGGTAACTGAGGAGATTCAGGAATCTGCACGTCCTCCCCCTCTTCGGCCATACCCATCCCTCTTCCATTTTCCTTAAATGGCCGTCGCAGGTGGCCGGCTCACTGGGCGTGTGGCGCAGCTTGGAAGCGCGCTTCCTTGGCATGGAA
>CEUQ01124272.1_pt1 | contig 15028 bp, 17 predicted proteins | sample 361491 | NCBI WGS metagenome assembly CEUQ01 (sample SAMEA2622796, study PRJEB7988) | marine metagenome | biome: marine biome (ENVO:00000447); feature: marine epipelagic mixed layer (ENVO:xxxxxxxxx); material: "saline water (ENVO:00002010), including plankton (ENVO:xxxxxxxx)" | depth 120 m | reverse complement strand
CTTCAAGGTGCTCCATGTGCGTATTTTTATCTTCATTTAATATTTCTTTAAACGATAACATTTATTTATTTACAAAATGTGCAATATCTGATGATACAGATGCAGATACAGTTGCTTCTATTCCTAAAAATTGAAAAAGAGCTCTGGCCCAATTTTTTCCTAAATCTGCAATCTGTTTAAGTACTTTTTTAACTTTCTCTGCAACTTTTTTAAAGAAATTAGTAAGCCATTTAGTTGCCTGTTTACCAACACCCTTTAATTTACCAAATACTGATTTGATAAGGGCAAATTCATCTAATCGAACAATATCTTCGGTTAAATTTAAACCTAAATTTTTTACTTCTTCATCTGCAAGTAATTCATCTGCAATAATACTATCTAAAGTACAATCGACTAATGTTTCCTCATCAGGTGTATGATCGTCGCCACTCAATCTTAAAACAGAGTATGGTTTAGTACCGGAAGATTTAAATGCTGAATATACTTTTATACCTTTAGCCTTTGCTTTAATCTCACTTGATAATTTTGGAGTACCTGATAAATTTTTAGATAATCCACCATCGGTTACATTAATCATAGATATATCCCAAGAAGAATCATCAAATGTTACACAAACACTTGCGGCTGATTGACTTCCGGGTTTGAATTTTTTATAACCAGACATTGCTTCAAAGCAATACCATTCCATAAATTTTTTATTTTTTTCTAACTTCAATACTTCTTTCAATTCTGCATTTAAAGATTTATGAAATTTATCTGTCTTAGTAAATTTTGTTAATTCTTTCTGTGCTTTTGAATCCAAAGAACCTTTTGTTTTTCCTTTAACTGTTTCACCTGATGTCAATTTATCTATATCACCTTTTGAATAATCTAATGCAATTCTTTGAAAACTAGTTTCTATTTTTTCCATAATAGAACCTATGTCTTTTCTTGTATCTGCTGATTCTCCCATATATTCTAATGCGGCATGAAACGTGGCGAGTGTTTCTTCTTTTGTACCAGATGCTAATTGAGAACCACCAGCCTTTTTCAATGATATGTTAAAATTCTTTGTAAACATATCAGTCTTTGGTGTTCCATTTGTTGCACCATGAGAGGCCCACATTTTACTTAAATTAGACTTACTTGCTTTAGCACCGTATTGTGTCATTACTGCTTTAGCACCTAATTTTTTCTTAAAGGCTGTTGCTATTGCTTTTGCAGATTTTTCATAATCTGGATAAAATTTTTCTGCTATTGCTTTAGCATTTGTATCTGCATTTTCTTTATTAAGAAGAAGATTGAACTGATGTGTAATTAAACTTTCCCACTCTGCACCTGATGGTGATGAACCACTACCACCCTGACCACCAAATTCTCCTGTTTTTGTTAAATCAGTAAGTTTGATTGCAGGTTCAAGTATTTTTAATGTACCGGTGGTATCATCAGTAAAACGCTTAATAAATAATGCCTTATCTTCTGGAACATTTGCATAATATTCCCATTCACCATATTCTATTTTTTTAACTTTAACTGGTTTCCCACTTTTTGTTTCAAATTTATCACCAGCCCACATCTTATCAGCAAAAGCAGTTATTCTCAAATAACCAGTTGTTTTAAAAGTTTTTCTAAGTTCTTTAGTAGATAAACCACCTTCTGTTAAATAATTCTTAAACGATTTCATATCTTATCCTAATTTATCTAATGTACATAATGGGCAATCTTCGACAGGAATAGATCGGAATGGACATACCCTATAATGATCTACGTCGCTTGCCATAAATCTCTTTAATATGGAGCCATCTGGTATTTTTTGCTTACTTTTTCCAGCCTTTTTAACAACCTCAGAGAACATATCTTGTATACTTTTTTTCTTCATATTCTGTTATATTTATAATACTTCTTATTTTCCTCACTAATTATAATTTTGTTTTATTAAAAATTCAGGCAATTTCCACTCCACCGCGTCAATATCTATATTATAATGCCCTAATGCACCACAAAAATTGCAATATTCTATCCCTATATCATAATCCAATGTTGTCGTATTTGCTTTATGTTCACATAACTTTTTCATTACAGGTTTATCCTCTTCTTTTTTGAACCAACCATCCGAAATTGTTAAGTCTTGCATAATAGCCTCCTTGTTATCATTATTTATATCTTCCAATCATCATAAGTTTTTTCAGCCCTTCTCTGTGGTTTAATCTTTAACGTATATGGGTTTGAATTAGTATTAGCATCTGATTTTTTCTCATAATACTTATTGCTTCCATCATTTGCTAATGCCGGTTGATCGTTTTCTTCAATATCAACAAGTTTCATTTTCTTCTTAATTACATTAACTAGAAATTTACTATTCATAGAAATATCACTATATCTATTCTTTAACTGTTTAAATAAAATTTGATTATTAATTCCAACACCATCATCCTTTGCAATAATTGCCAACATCAAATCTGCTGTTGCTGGTAATCCAAAACTTTCAGACGTATTAGATAAATCAGGATCAGAACTTGTAAACCCTTCCCGATTTAATTGTGAACTTGTAATAATAGGAACATTACATTCTACTGCTAAACCACGAATTTCCTCTGCAATAGATTTAATATAAATGTAAGTATTCATATTAGCTGCCCACTTAACTCTACTGGATGCACAAATATTTAAATAATCTAAAACAATAACTTGTGGTGTAAAATCTCTTTTAATTTTTAATTCTCTAATCAATGCACGAAAATTTCCAACATGGGCTCCTGCTGTTGGATATTCTTTTACAACTAATTTACCAATTTCTAATTCATTTAACTTTTTTTCAAAAACATCTTTAGGCATTAAATGTAAATCATGCAATTCAGTATCTAACAAATTAGCATCAACTCTTTCTGCAATTCTTTCTTCTGCCATTTCCATTGTAATATATAAAACATTTAATCCTTGTTTTAAATATTGACTTGTCAAATGAGTTTTTACTAAAGTTTTACCAACACCAGTTCCACCTAATAAAACTGTCAAAGTTTTTGGTGATATTCCACCATTTGTAATCTTATCAAGCATAGACATCTTAAAAGGAATCTTAGTTTCTTTTTGATGATAAAAATTCCATCTATCCTCACCATCTTCCAAATAACTATGCCCAACACTTTTATCTAATGAAACTGCTAATGCCTCTGTAAGAATTTCTGGAATGACATCCTTTGAGGCTTTCTTATCTTTACCTTCTAATATTGAAATACTTTCAACAATACCATTATATACTGCTTGGTCTTTTGCCCACTTTTCTGTTTCTTTTGTCAACCATTCTTCATCATCTGTTTTACTTGTTAGAGTTTGAAGAACTTCATTACATCTATTAAATGCAGCTTCATTTAAATCTTCTCTGTTATTTAATTTTACCGATATTGCTTCTCTTGTTGGTGCTTTATTATATTCTGAAAGATGTTTTTGGATTTCTATAAAAATTTGTTTTTCTGGATTTTCTTTAAAATATTCGGGTTTCAGAAAAATACCAACGATACTTGCATAATCTGGATTATATAAAAGATTTTCAAGAATTAAAGTTTCTGTCCTCATTTTATCCTTTCTTTAAAACATCCATTATTATTTTCTTTTGTTTATCTATATCAACTTCCAAAAATGGTTTATAATTTAAAACTAGTTTTTTATGATCTTCCCAAATAGGGTCATCCAAATACTTATCCATTTCTGGAATAAAATTCAATATCATATCCAAAACTGTAAAAGTTTCTAATGATATTACATGACCCAGAACTAATTTTAAAATGTGTGGATGTCTCGTACCCCATCTTGTAATAAACATCTTATTAAAAGTACAATCTTCCTTTTTCATAAATCTAACAATACATTCAATATCACAACGAATATGAGTATCAAAATTATTCATTCTATCTCTATAATCTTCATACAAATCACTATCAAAATCAATAGGGTGATCTAAACCATTAGTAAATTGTGAAAGATAAAAAAATATCAATGATTCTTTATTCGTAAATGCTTTACCTATATTATGAAATAATTTTCTTTGACCTGAATATTTTCCATACTGCTCTACTTTTGCAAAACTTCTCTGCATGGAATCTATATTAGCCCAATTACCTTTTCCATTGTATTTGAAATAATCATAATCTCTAGTAAAATGTGCTCGGATACCATGCCAGACTACCCAAGCATTATATGTTATTTGTAAATCATTATTGTGAGAAACCATCATATATAAATTCCCCGTAAGTAATCATAAAAATAAAAACCAATAAAAAGAACTGCACCTAACAATATCCACATAAATGCAGATACTAATTTAGGTTTCATCACTTTCTCCTTTTTTACTGCCGTAATTAAATTCTTCAAATACAGCTTCTTCTAATCTTTTCATAACATCTTCTGTAAAATACTTTTCTGGATTTTTTACTATTGCCTTCTCAAATACTTTAGTACCATCAGGCATTTCAAATCTTGTAGAAACTTTTTTAAAGATTTCATATTTCTCAGCAATTTCTATTAAACCATAATACTTATCTAAACCAGTTTGATAATCCAGCATTGCTTCTATTGTTGATTCTTCTTTAGTAAGTCTACCTTTAACTAACTTCATCTTAATAATATTTCCTAAGACCTCTGTACCATCTTTAAACTTTTTCTTTCTAAGTGTTACGATAACAGATGCCGCATACTTAATTCCACCACCACCAGATATTTCTTGTGTCGGAACATATGCACCAACTTTTTCGTAAGTATGATTTGTAATAATAAGAGGAATATTTTTAGTTGATAACTTCAATGCAATAGTTCTAAATGTGCCTCTTACAACTGGAGCTCTTGTCATATCTCTTTTTTCAGAACCACTTGCGGAATCATCCATTTCTTTCTTTGTAGATAAATTACCAAGTGAATCCAAAAACATCATAACTTTTGCACTAGTATCTAATCCATCAACCATCTTAATACATTGTGTTCTAAATTCTTCTACTGTAGCAACTGGTAATACAATAAATCTATCAGGATCTAAACCTCGTTCCACAATCATATCTTTAGTCAATGCACCTTCACTTTCAAAGTATACAATAATATTTTCTTTATCTGCATCTAAGAAACTCTTTGCAATACTTAAAGCAAAGAATGTTTTACCTACAGATTCTTGACCTGCAAGACAAGTTATTTTATTTGATGGAACACCACCATACATAGATCCTGATAATAAAGCATTTAACGAATAAGACCCAGTAGATATATAAGTATTGCAATCACCAACAATACCGCTGGATACAACTGACGCCAGATCATTTTCACTCTCCTTGATTAATTGTTTAACTAAACTGTTTACTGCCATTATCTATCTCCTTTCACTTGTTTTCTTTTCTTATGCCATTCTGTAATAGCTTTACTAATATTTTCTTTATGTTTTTCTTTTTTTGGAACTCCCTTATTTGCCTCACCACCTCTATGAGCAGTTTCTGGATGGCTATTCATAGTATTTGCCTTTTCTTTTCCATATTTTTTAACCATATTCTCATAGACACTTGGTCTAGGAGTATCATGGTAATTTTCTTTAGATGTTGCCCAATAAAGATGTAATACATTAGAACATTTACCATTATTGCAAGCATGTGCCAAGCATGGACTTCTACCAAAAGGAAAAGTTGTATTTAAATAACCTGCAAGAAGGCCTTGAAACTTTGTGCTATTGCCACCTATTTCTATACAATCCGTATTTAAATCTAAATGTTGTTGTCTTTCTTTTTGTGTTTGTTTCATGTAATCTTCAATAAGTATTGTCATATTCTCATAAAAACATTTGTAATGTCTAAATTTTTTCTACTATCATTATTTGTTGGTCTTTTACCTGATTCTATACCAAAACAATCCTTTTTCTCATAACCTAATTGTTCATGTATATAACGAACATGGTCAATCATAGATATTTTTCCCATATTATGAACATTCCAACAAGACCATCCATCAATCTTTAACCTATCTAAAGACATTTTGATTATCGGTGATAGCCATTTAATCATCCACTCATCATAATTTGAATATTTAGTTTCACATCCACGATCCGAATAAATCTCTAAATTAAAATATGGAGGAGAAGTTAAAATAATATCAACATTTTCAAAATCATATTCTTTCATATTTTCAGCTAAATCATTATATAATGTAACATTTTTTAAATTTAAAAAAGATTTTAGTTTTTGTAAATTATCATATGTTTCTTTGCACGGTTCAAACCCAATATATTTCTTTCCAGCAGATGAAACACCAAGCATTCTGCCTCCCCAACCAGCACAAGGGTCTAACACCACACAATTTTCTACAGCTACCTTTTCCATACATATCGTTTTTGCGAGATGTGGTCTAAACATTGTATTTTTAGTTAAACCACAACAAAAATAAATACCACGTTTTAATTCTGATAAATATGGAGTAGAATGAGATTTTCTATTCCATGTTAAAATCTTTTTTAAATTTTCTGTATTATTCCAAAGTAATCTAAAACTATCTCCTTTAATATTTTTAATATCATAAAAATTATCAAAAAAATGCTGACATAATTTCATTCCTACAATAACAGTTGATGGGGATATTTTTTCACCATTATATTTACATAATTTTTCCCAACTATCATATAATATATCATCAGAATATTTAGTATAAAAACATATATCTCGTAATTCATTAGCTAACTGAGGAAGTATCTCATCAAATTCTTCATCAGATAAATTTCTAGTTGAATTTCTCACGTTTAAATAATTTTCAATCATTTTACTATATCCAATTCATAAGTATATGCCATTTTAGAAAGAGGAATATTGGAAACTAATTGATAACTCGTAGAAGAAGTACCAATTCTATGTGTAAAATTTTTATCTTTTTTATGAACAGCTGTTCTTGCTATTTTATCCTGATCTGCTCCCAAAACAGGTTCATTCCATATAAAAGAAGAATCATTTGGTTTTATATTTTTTGATTCAAAAATACAAAGTGTATATTTATAAAAATTACTTTTGATATTAAAACCTTTACTATCTGTTGCTAAACAAAAATACCAATCAGAAGTATTTTCAGACAAAAAATCTTTTCTTTCTTCATGGGTTTTCTTTGAAGAACATCTTGAGCCCGTAATTTTTAAAGATACTCGTTGTTTATTTTTTCCTCTCCCACTATATACGAACTGTCCACCCTTACAAGAAATTCTATCAAATGTAGTCCTTTCCTTCATATCTTCAACAACACTTCTACCGTTAGGTTTCCAATCATAAGGATCATATCCATCAATAGCCTTTAAAATATTAAATAATTGATTTTCAAAAAATCCACCCTCAAGCTTTATAATGTAATGACTCTTAAAGTGATGCACATAAAGTACCTCTTTCAAACGAACTAACAAACTCTTAAATCGTTCATCTTCAAATATACTCATATTACCTTCATTCTTTAAAAATAAATTCAAATCCATAATAACCCATACTTTCACCCAAAAAACGATTCTAATGAACTCATATGTTCTGATTTCCAACCAATAACATCCAATATATTTTTAACTGGTTGAAGGAATGATTTATCAAATTGTAAATCGTAATCAATATATTTCTCCAAACCAAATTCATTTGGTAATACAGTAGAAATTGCTATTACATTCTCACCAAGTTTGTTCGGTTCTTTTAAATATGCAAATTTAATCTTTTCACCATCACGAATTAACTGATATTTTCTTGTTAGATTTTTTTCTTTCAAATGATAATTATATAATAATGCACCTCTCACATGAATTGGTGTGGCCTTAATGTAGATGTCTTTAGAAGATTTATATTTACTTAATCCTTTAACAGAGCGTGGAAATGCAATATCATTAAAACTTAAAGTTTTAAAAATCTTTCGATATTCTTCAATAGTGTTTATTACTGTCTTTTCATCTGTATTAATGATAACTTTAATAAGAGAATGAATATACTCTCGACACCATTGAGGCGTCGAACTTCTTACACTCTCTAATCCCATAATTTTTAATTTTGGTTCTTTATATCTTACACCTTCAGAATCATAAACATTTAAAATATATCTTTTCTTTGCTGTCCAGATACCTTTGTCTGCAATAGATTCACGTTTCATTACCATCTTTTGCTGATAAGAATTTACATACGAATGAAGAATTTTATAACACTCATCAATATATGGTTCAATTTTATCTTTACACATTTTATCCAAGAACGTGATGATCTTTTCAGTCTCAGTTCCCTTTCCCCACACTTCATTAACCAATTTATCAAACGTGATGTAAATGCTATCTGTATCCGATGCGATAACATAATCTGTTTCCCCTGTTTTTAATAAATCATTAATGAATTTATTTATATACTTTTCAATCCATCTAATAGATAACTGACCTGAAGTTGTAACAGCTTCTGCCTGTTCAGGAGAATAATATAAAAAATATTGGTTAGCTAATGCACCATAGGCACTATTTAAAAGAATTTTCTTTGCCATTTGCACATTATTATATTTTGCAATATTATTAATTACATTTTCTTTATTTTTATATTTACCATCTTCTAAGACTTGTTGTTCTTCCAGCATTTTCTTTTTAAATACAACTCTTTCATCATACATAGACTTCATTAATTGTGGAAGAAAACCTTGAAACTTATTTGTGAAATGTTGACCATTTGGAGTAATAGTTGCAGATTTATTTTTAAGATAACTTGTATTGATTTTCTTATTTAATAAACTAACAACGTCAACATCATCTGAATGTATTTTTTCTTTAATTAATGTTTCTGGACTAATATTGTATTGTTGAATCAAATGCGGATACAAACTATTAAGATCAAATGATACTACCCACTTGTGCATACCAACATGAGGATCTTTAACATATCCACCCTCAATAGTTTTTGTATCTCCTTTATGCCTATTCTGTGGAACTGCTATCCTTTGTTCTTTTAAAAAATTGTAAATAATAGTTTCCCATGTTTTTACAGGAGAAAATACATCTTCAAAATTAATCTTGGATTCATAAGCTATAGTTATAACCAAATCCAATAATTTCATCTTATCGTCTAGTTTTTTAACAATCTCAACGTCCTTTATATTATATTCTATAAACTTTTGATAATCCGTTTTATATAAATCATACCCCTGCATTTCATCATCTGTAATTTTACCCATACCAAGTTCCACTTGACCGATATAATCCAAACGATATGATTCACGGATTTTATATGTATATTTTTTATATAATTCAATATAATCTAAAGTCGATATGCCAATAATATTATAAAACATATTATCTCTACCAGCAATAACTACATTCTTATCAACTACCCTTTTTATTGGTGAAAGATATTGTGTTTCAAGACCAAGAAATTTCATCCGATTAATAATATATGGAATATCAAAAAACTTACAATTCCATCCAGAAATGATATGTGGAGGATTTTCTTTCCACCATTGTAAAAACATTTCCATCATTTCTATTTCAGAATCAGAACGAAAATATTTAATATTTTTATCAGGATCATTTGGTGAATATTCACCAAGACCAAAAACATAATAAACATCAGTAATGCTATTATGAATGGTTAATGACGTTATTGGTGCATTTGCCAAACGAATATCTGGAAAGCCTTCATCCGATGCAACTTCAATATCAATAATATAAATTAATAACTTTGAAGCATCCCATTGAACTTCACCAGAATATTCCTGAGATAGATATTGAAATACATAATTAGTATTTCCATAAATTTTGTAATTGCTAACACCATCATACCGTTCAATAAAATTTTTACATTCTTTTATTGAACCAAATGTTATATCTGCTAAAGGTTCATTAGCTAATGTTCTAAATGTATGTTTATCTTTTGGTGCTGGAACGTAAAGAGTTGGTTTAAAATTGACAGTTGCAGAATATTCATTTCCCTTATTATCTATTTCGCGAGTATAAATCTTATTAAAAACTTGACTAGCATAGGTATAGAATTTCATAATGTATATATTATATCAAATAAATTGTTAAAAAGTAAGGAAAAATTAAGTTATAATACCTCCCGGATTGTCAGGTATAACAAGACCAGAACCAAAAACACGACTATATTCATTGACAATCGTTGAACTTGGATTGGCAATAATGTTTATGACTGATTCTTTTAAAGTATATTCTTTATCTTCTGCATATGGCAACCAAGGCTGGAATGCTATTTGTTCTTTATTCACGGGAATCATTACAACAGGATTTTTTATAACTCTGGTTTCTTCATCATAATCTCCTATAAGTTCCTCACCGCTTACCATCTTGACTATTTTTATACTCATTATGTTTTTTCTCCTCTTTCAATTTCGGTTCTAACTTTTTATCTTCTTCTTCAGGCAGATTACCCAATGCTCTTTCCATTCTTCTATCAGCCATATTACCTAATGCACCACCAACAGCACCTGCAACACTTTGTATAGTAAGATCAGCAACAGTTGAACATCCAGTAGACATCACAAAAACAACCACCAACATAATATTTTTCATCACAAACCTACATAAAAAGGTTATTAAATGGCAAAGTCATCGCCCATTTCAAAAGACTTCTCTTTATTTGTTTCTGTACTAGTTTTTATAGAAACATTACCAATAGTATATTTTGCTTGTAAATCCCATTCATTTTTTTCATTAAATGGAAGTATTTTCATTTGTCGTATGGATGTTGTTGGCTGTGCTTTTTCTGGTGAGACAATCTCGACTAGATCCCATTCATTTAATAAATTCACAACTGTATTTCTACGTTCAATATCATTCTCGGAAATATTAGTTGGTTTGCCATCCAAAGCAAAAAGTTCTTTGAAATGAACAATATAATATTTTCCTTGTTTGTGTAATATATGGCAAGATTGAAATAACTTCTTTTCCCTTCTTGAAGCAATTCCAATTCGTGTGAGTGTTTCTTTTACTTTTAGAAAATCATCATCCTCCTTCAATCGGACTTCAATCATGTCCTCAATAGACCAATCTACATTCTCATTCATTTTATTTCCTTTCAATTAAAAAATCTATAACCATGATATAGTATTTATAATATTATGACATACCACCCTTATACATCTTACTTTTAAGGGTTTTAATGTCGCCTTCTGATAAAATAGATAAGGCCTTTATAGCTTTATCAGTACTGTATTTGTAATATTCCTTTACAATTTCCATATTGGCATACTTTTTACCTTTTGCCCAATATTTCTTTGAACGTCTTTTTTTTGGAACTGCAAAGGTAAAAAAATCATAATGTAATCTATCCGTTACATCTGGATAACGATTCATAGTATTAACAAAATGAATTAAATCATTATGATAAGATAAAGTTCGATTAATCAAAAACTGTTTATAATCTTTTCTATCTGGTGTTTCTTCATCATAACCTTCTTTTGTAACCAAGTCATGTGCATAATCAAATGGATTCATTTATTCCTCCTCAGGTGGATGATCTTCTCTCCACTTACCCTTTAAATTAGCCTTTAATGTTTCGTCATAAGGATTCCAATCAATACCTTGAAGATCCGTTAAAGGGTTTAATTTTTTCTTTTTCAATTTTGGATGTTTCTTTTTCATCTGTTCATATTCATCTATTTGTTCTTCCATCATAGATTCCAAGGGACCCATATCTCCAAACTCTGCATGCTTATTATGAAAATTTTCTTCATCTTGCAAATCACGCATCAATCGTCTTTTTTCATTTTCTAAATCATCTAAAAATGATTCTTTATACTTATTCATCCGTTGACGAAAATCTCTCATCCGACGAATTTTTTCCTCTTCTTGTTCTTTAGTTCTACTCTTATCTAATCGTGTTCTTTTTTCAATAATTTGTTTTCTTACATGATCAGGCATACTATCCCATTTTTTCATTAAAACCATATTTAAATTATGAAAAATACGATTATATAAATCTTCGTTTTCTAATGCAGATGCAAGTGCCAGTACTAAAGTAAATGTCTTATTTAAATCTTCTATATCACCTAAATAACCATCCTCAGAATTTTCTAAATCATGGCTAACTAATTCAACCGTACCATCAGCACGAACAATTAATGCACTATCATCTGTTGTCAAACGAATTATAAGATTACCATTTTTATCAAATTTATTTTCTTCTTCCATTTTTCTAACCCCCTACATATATTTATATATCTAGGAATATTGACTATTTGGTTCAAGTGCTATCCAATATTCTAGGTTTTTACTTGCACTTTTAAAGTGTGAAACGCCCTTTGAAGATATAGAAACGTCATAATCTCCGGGTAAAAGTTTTAAATTCTCTCTTTTAAAGAAAATATTAAACTTTTCTTTTACACCTTCACCAACTTCTTCGGAATAATCAGCAGAAGTATCATTTTTTTGATTATTTGCACATAAATAAATTTTATTTGACTTTGTACAACCTTTTAAAGAAATATCATGTAATTGTAAAGTATTTGCTATTTTTAACAAATTATTAAAAATATCTTCAGTTAATTGAAAATTAATCTCGCATTCGGGCATATCTATTTCTTTTTCTGGTTTCACAACATAATCCGAATCTGCATAATAATATTTAACTTTTCTTTTACCAGAACCTACTGTAAGATATTTATCTTTAAAACTAAGTTCTGGTTCTTCCAATGAAGTTAAAAGACCAATAAATTCTGTTAAATCATATATAGCAACTTCCATTGGAAAATCCTCTTTAACATCTGCATGAGCTAATATATTCTTTAGAGAATTAATTGTCTTTATTTTGTTACCCGGTTGAATAACTATTGATTGATTAATTTCTGCAAACTTCTTCAAAATCTCAAGTGTATCATTACTAATTTTCATTTTCATTCCTTTCAATTATAAATTAAATACAGGATCAACTAATCCATTTCTTTCAAATGCAACTTTCCTCATAAAACATGGAGCACAATTATTACAATGTTTAACACCATCACCATAACAACTCCATGTTAAATCATATGGAACATCTAATTCAACTCCTTTTTTTACTATCTCATGTTTCATATATGTCGATATTGGTTGGAGTAATTCAATCTTAACTTTATTTTGAGTAGAAAATGGAAGTACCTCATTAAACCTTCTCCCGAACTCTTGTTCATTATCGGGATATGCACCACTTTCTTCCAAGTTCCCACCAAATGCAATATTGCCAAAATGATTAGCCTCTGCATATGCAGTTAAGATTGCTAACATCAATAAATTTCTACCAGAAACCCAATCCATAGCATATTCGGTTCCTTCAATCTGTGATTTGTGATATGTACCTTCTGTAATTGTTCCACGCATAACATTAGGCATTTGAATAAATCTTAAATCAAAATTACCATGTTCTGCTATCTTTTCTATAAATCCAACTTCTTTATCTTGTGCAAGACAATCATATTTTAAATGTGCTAGTGTTACATCATAACCTTGATCCTTCAACATATATGCAACCGTTGTAGAATCTAATCCAGCTGATGCACTAACTAAAACTTTGTTATTATGTTCTCTTGGTAAATCTTTTGTTTTAATATGATCTGTCAAATATGCCTTAGAAGAACAAACTTTCATAATGGAATATGGTTTCATTGGTACAGAACATCCCATTAACATATCTGGTGTTGATGCAAACATAAAACCATAATTTTTTTTAATAAAATATATTGGTTTATAATTACAAGCAAGCATTAATGTGTCTCCATCAAAATATGCTATTGCATAACTTCCCTCTATCTTTTGTATATTCTCATAAAGACTACTAAAATTTCTTGGTTGCAAAACTTTAGGTAATACAATGGAGTCAATAACTTCATCAGAAAAATGTTTATCATTTGCAATAACTCCATTATGCACAATACCCTGATATGGTTGCAGTATGTCTATTTCACTTTCTGCTTCAGTTGTCGGTGTGGCACGAAAATTACCTACAACTCGTTTTCCCATCAATAACTTATTAAATAAATCAGGATCAATGTCCCCCATACCACGAAATTCTTCCCCATCAATCCAAAAACCATGACCATCACGACCTCTTTCTCTACCATGACTAAGTATGTGAAGTTTTTCATCCGTTGTTATTTCTTCACCCAGCCATCCAATTATTGAACACATAATATATCTCCTAGAATAATGATGCAGATGAAACAGAATGATCTTTAACTGTTTCTCTAGTAGTCTTTTTTAAATAATCATCTAAAAACTTATGATTAACTTCTGCTTCAACATTTTTATTATCCAACTCATTAAAAAACTTTTCAATCAAATTAAAATTATCAACTATCTTTTTTGGAAAGAACTCATTATAAATGTCCGACAATCCACAACTAAATATTCGATTTATATTTTCAAGATATTCTAATTGTAAATATAAATTATGAAATGCTATCATATTATTGAATTTACCAAACACTAATTTTTCTTCTCCGGTATCTTCATCAACTTTATAACTATTAAAAAAGCTATAAGGATCAACTAAATCTTCACATATTGGACACCTACAAGGCATTTTAAAATCTTTAGACATTTCTTTATAATGAATTTGATTAGACCATCTCATTGCTTCCATACCCAAACCAACAATATATCTCGGTCTTGTCATATAACTACCATATACACAAGTACGATTCCAATATGTTGAATCATAAGTAATCTGTATATCAATATTCATTTTATCCAAGAGCATTTGTATAAACTGAAAATATACCATACTCTCATTAGATGTTACACCAAAGATATGAAACATCTTACACTTTTCTCTATCCAACTCACCACTCTTTAATAGAAACTTTAATGCAGGAAGAATACGACCTAGATTTCCATTAGTTCCACCATATGCCCATCCTTCAAACTGGTACTTTCCTATTTCTTTATACCATTGAGAAATTTGTTCAACCGTCAAACCTTGCAGAACATTAAGAACCGTTGTATCAGTTCTAGTTCTATTCTCCATATAATACTTTGCGGATGCAACGGATAAATCTAAACATTCCTGATAATCTTTATATGGGGATTTTGGTGTACCATCTTCTTTTTTTA
>CEUQ01101357.1_pt1 | contig 15035 bp, 13 predicted proteins | sample 361491 | NCBI WGS metagenome assembly CEUQ01 (sample SAMEA2622796, study PRJEB7988) | marine metagenome | biome: marine biome (ENVO:00000447); feature: marine epipelagic mixed layer (ENVO:xxxxxxxxx); material: "saline water (ENVO:00002010), including plankton (ENVO:xxxxxxxx)" | depth 120 m | reverse complement strand
CCTTAGGGTTACCGGTAGTTCCTGAGGTATAGCAAAGGCTACTGGCTCTTGTCTCCTCGAAATTGGGCCAATCATAGTTTTCGGAATTGTCACCTATTAACACCTCGTAGGCAGCTAGGTTGTTGATTTTCACGTCAGACGGAGAATCTTTTTCAGTAAGCTCAACAAAGGTTCGGACACTCGGACACTTAGGCGCAATCTTTTCAACTAAACCCGCAAACATTGAATCAAAAAAAAGCACTTCATCTTTAGCATGGTTAACTATGTATATGAGCTGCTCTTCGAATAGTCTAGGGTTAATTGTGTGCAGTACCTTACCGGCACAAGAGACTCCATAATACAGCTCGAGATGACGATAATCATTCCAAGCTAAGGTGCCAATTGCAGCCCCATCCGAAACATTCAAGCTATCCAAAAGATTTGAAATACGGCGTGCGCGACTGAGACATTCACTATATGTATATTTATGATAGTTATTTTCCGCCGTTATCGACACAATTTCTCGCTTCCCGTGTTGACCTTCCGCATGCTGCGCAATATTTTTTATCAGCAGTGGTGCGTCCATCATCAAACCTTGCATTTTTTCCTCCAGTTTTGCGATTAACTCGTACTCAAATCCCATTCCCTTATTGTACACTAGGAGAAATATCAGCCTCTTATTGGAGGTTTTTGATTCCTAGAAGTATGATAAATTTGTGCTCTTAAAACGTAACTGAAAATTACTAGACTTCTTTTCTATAGTAAAGGATTAGCTGGTGGACTGGATTGAATACGATAAGAAACACGTTTGGCACCCTTACAGCCGAGCAATTGACCCACCTACCCCCTATCTCGTCGAAAAGGCTGTAGGGTGCAAGCTTACACTTGCAAATGGGGTAACTTTAATTGACGGAATGTCTTCCTGGTGGTCTGTTATTCACGGATATAATCGTCCCGAACTCAATAGAGCTATTAAAGATCAGATAGAAAACTTTTCTCACGTTATGTTTGGTGGACTCACCCACCGACCCGCTATCGAATTAGCACAAAACTTGATCAATTTGACATCCGAGAAGCTTGCTCATGTGTTTTTCAGCGATTCTGGTTCTGTCGCTGTGGAAGTGGGCATAAAGATGGCTCTCCAATACCAAATCGCAATGGGAAAACCTAAAAGAAAGCGACTATTAACTGTAAGAGGAGGCTACCACGGCGATACTCTTGGGGCTATGTCAGTGTGCGATCCTGTGACGGGAATGCACTCTATTTTTTCGAACTATCTGCCGAAACAACTTTTCGTAGAAAAACCAAACCCTGTGTATGATGCACCATGGGATGCCAGATCTCTAGGAGAGATAGAAGAACTACTATCAACTCAGCAAGAGAAAGTGGCGGCTGTCATTTTAGAACCCATAGTGCAGGGCGCAGGTGGAATGAGATTTTATCATCCGCGGTATCTGGAAGAAGTCAAAAATCTTTGTGAATCCTACGACATATTACTGATAGCTGATGAGATCGCTACGGGGTTTGGCAGAACGGGAAAACTATTCGCTTGTGAACACGCGGGGATTGAACCAGACGTAATGTGCCTCGGTAAAGCTTTAACTGGCGGCTACATTACACTGGCTGCCACTTTAACGACCTCCAAAGTCGCAGCGGCAATTAGCTCTAGGGATCCAAAGGTTTTCATGCATGGACCAACATTTATGGCGAATCCTCTAGCCTGCAGTTGCGCTATAGAAAGCATTAGACTTCTCATGAGCTCCGATTGGCAGGGGCAGGTAGCCTCAATCGAAAATGCCCTAAAAGAGGATTTGTTCGAGCTAAAAAACCACCGTAAAGTTAAAGATGTGAGGGTTCTAGGCGCTATTGGAGTAGTTCAACTAGTGGAGAATATAGATATAGAAAAGATCACTCCTCAATTTATTAAGAAAGGGGTTTGGATAAGACCCTTTAAAGACCTAATATACGTAATGCCACCCTATGTTATCTCGAAGGAGGAGTTATCCGCGCTGACTTACTCCATCAAGGACATATTACTAAATGGCAGACCGGTGTTTTAATGAACAAAACTTCTCGGGAGAAAAAATGAACGAACCCTGGCCTACAGTCCCCGATTTGTATGGTTGGCTATACCTTGACAGAAGAGGTACATGGTTCATAAAGGGAGAACAAGTAAAACACCTAGGGATGATAAGATTCTTGAAGGATAACTACCGAGAAGATAAGAATGGTGAGTGGTATATTCAAAACGGACCTCAGAAGGCATTTGTGACTCTAGAATATACGCCGTTTTTATTGCGACTAGCCCTTGATGGTACTTTGACAACGCATACCGACAGAAAAATAGATAAGCTAACTGGCATCATACTGGACGACGAAGGCAACATCTTACTGGGGAGTGGTATCGGAGCAGGTCTCCTTGATGACAGGGACCTATATCTCTTCTCAGAGATGGTAAATATCGATATTTCTACCGCGACTCACCTGAGATGGAACGAAGAAGTCTTGCCAGTGAAACGAGTTCCTCGTTCAGAAATCCCGACTCATTATAACTTCTCTCAATGTATAGAAAAACCTTAATCGCTAATGAGAAAATCAAAATTTCTTACAAGCGTAATTATTCCAACATACAACAGGGAAATGTTTATTTTAGAGGCTCTAGAGTCTGTAGCTCTTCAGACCACAGCACCTTACGAAGTTATAGTTGTCGACGACGGTTCCACTGACCGCACTCAAACCCTGGTTGCAAAGCACTTTCCATCTGTAGTCTATATCCGGACGCACAACCAAGGTGTTAGCATCGCAAGAAACACTGGCTACCAAAGATCCAAAGGGAATATCATAGCCTTCTTGGATTCCGATGACCTCTGGTTACCAAGCAAATTAGAAGAACAACTAGCTTACTTAGAGGAGAATCCTGCAATACGCATTTTACACTGTAACGAGGAATGGCGACGGACTGGGAAGTTGTTACCACAAAAAAAATATCACGAAAAGAAAGGAGGAGAACTTTTCTTTGAATCATTACCCCGCTGCGTGATTTCACCTTCTGCGGTTATCATGCGGAAAGAGATTCTGATAGAATTTGGTCAATTCGATGAGAACTTAATCGCTTGTGAGGATTATGATCTGTGGCTTCGAATCACATCTAGCGAGCGAGTAGGTTTCGTCGAAGAGACCTTAGTCATAAAGCGAGGCGGACGCGCAGATCAACTGTCAAAGTGTGTAGCGTCTCTTGATCGCTACCGTATAAGATCACTCGAAAAAATTTTGGCAAACGTACATTTAACACCCCAAAAGAAGCTAGCCGCTAAACGGGAAGCCATTAGAAAAATCAACATATATAGGAAAGGTGCCCTTAAAAGAGGGAAGCATCAGAGAGTCAAATGGGCAGATACCATACTGAGCAGAATTCATTCAAGCTAATAATAATTATAGCTCTTTTGGAGGAAGCAAAACCTTTTATAAAGCAATTTAAATTACAAAAATGGGAAAACAGTAGGCTAAAGGTCTATGAAAACAGCTCTATCTTGCTTGTAATAAGTGGAATCGGATCGGATGCGGTTACTATGGCCGTCGGCTACGCGGCTGCACTAGCATCATCTTATGGTCGGCTATTCTGGCTAAATTTAGGCAGTGCCGGGCATCGAAATTATCGAATCGGCACAGTTGTCTTACCTGCGGAGGTTAGGGATTCTGGATCAGGCTTAGCCTTCTATCCAACTCCTATAATTCCAGGAAATTTCAAGCGAGACAAACTAAGGACAATAAAAATACCGAGCCAAAAATATATGCAAAACACATGCTTTGATATGGAAGGCTACAGCTTTTGCACTGCTGCAAGCAGATTCAGCCTTAGTGATTATATTCAAGTTATTAAGATCATCTCAGACAACGAAAAAAACCCTGTGTCAGAATTAAGAAAAAACAGCTTGAAGAATGCGATCGCCTCAGGTGCTGAAGCAACAATCATTATTATTGAGGCATTCCTAGATTTTGCTAGAGCGGAAGCTAGCCACCTAGAGCCATCTCTTCCCTCAATTAATAAGAGCAGACTCCACTTCACTCAGTCTCAAAGAATTAGACTATCTCAACTGACCTCTCAAATGCATCTTTTAGACCCGAACTTTGATATGTTTAAAGAAATTGAACAACATAAAACGTCCTCCTCTGTTTTAAACTATTTGGAAACCCAGCTGCAGCTTTACCAATCAAGAATAATTAATGATTAAAACAATATACCTTGAAAAATCAGTCGCCGATCTCCCTAGATCTCGCTCGATCATTAAAAAATTTCCTTTAGCTCACATTATAGAAATCGATCACTACGGCGAAATATTTAATAGAAATAACCAAAGCTTTCGAATCCAAAAATCAGGCCCAGGATTGATTCTAGCGAAAAAAAAGAACAAAAAAGTATTACCTGTTCCAAAAGGCCTTGAGATAGGCGAACCAAGCTACTATTTTTCCCATATGCTTAATTGTCTCTACGATTGTCGATATTGTTTTCTTCAAGGGATGTTTAAATCAGCTAATTATGTAGTCTTTGTAAATTACGAAGATTTTCATGAAGAAATTATGCGAACGGCAGAGAAAGATAAAGGTCGAGCGTTTTTCTTTTCAGGTTACGATTGTGATAGCTTGGCAATGGAGCCCATCACTAACTTCGCTAAAAGCTTTTTACCTATATTCGAAAAAATTCAATCGTCAACCCTAGAGCTTCGGACAAAAAGCACTCAAACCCGCTCACTATTAGAAATTCCCCCTCTCAATAATGTGATATGTTCGTTCTCTCTAAACCCTCAAGAAATCATTGAACTATTTGAAGAAAAAACACCCAGTCTCGGTTCAAGAATTAACTCGATTCAAAAGCTAAACTCTGCTGGATGGCGCATTGGCCTACGATTTGATCCAATAATAGCCACTAGCAATTTCAAGGAAATATATGAAAATTTTTTTCAGACAATCTTTAAAGCATTAGCAAAAGAAAATATAGACTCAATTTCTTTGGGAACATTTAGGCTGTCTTCCACACAATATAAAAGAATGCACAAAGACAGACCTGACGAGTGGCTCTACAGCACAATAGCGCCTAACAAAAGTTTTGGTAGGTTTGGCTATCAATCTAAGTTAGATACCGAGATTTTAAATTGGTGTGAAGACAGACTCCTCCATTACGCGGAAGGCGTCCCCCTTTTCAGACAATCGAGTTCATAACATCACTTAAATTAAATTCCTCAACCCACACCCTCACTGTCAAGTATCTTTCGTAGATAAGTGCCCCGCCATCCGGAATAATATTTCGCCACCCTCTCACCTTTAATTAATTTTTTTGAGTCGCCTACTGTCATTAAAACAGAGGGTTTTATCCCGAGCTTTTCCGCTACATTTGCGCTACCTTCCATCAAACGCTTTGCTTTTTGTTTTTGTATATCACTCAACCTAGTTCGAAACTTAGGAATGTTTAAATTTATATCCCTAGATTCTTTCAAAACACAAAGCATTGCACGCACCTTCTTATCCCAATTTCGAGACCTTTCCTCGAATAAATCGGAAAATTGAGTAACTTTTGTGGGATTAGCAACCGCTATCCTTTTAATTTCCGAGTCCCGAAGCACCCAGTTCCTTGGAATATTTATCCTTTTAGCTTCATCTTCTCTCCAGTTAGCTAAAGCAATCGCCCGACGTTTTGAATCATCATCAAGGTTACTTATATTTTTCAATCGCTTCCAGGCATCACACGGATTTATATTTGAAACCATTTTGCCTAACTTAGCGCATTCCTCTTCTAACCAACCAAAACGACCCAATCTAGTTAGCTCTGTCTTAAGCGCAAAAAACACTGGCAAAAGATAAAGAACGTCACTGATGGCGTAGTCTAGTTGAATTTCTGGCAACGGCCTTTTCTTCCAGTTTGCACGTTGTTGGTTTTTATCTAGATCGACTTTGACAAGTTTTTTTACCAACTCACCATATCCTATTTGTTCGTCCTCACCTACCAATGCAGCGGCTATCTGCGTATCTAAGAAAGTGTCGCCTAGATTGACACCCTCCAAGTTCATTACTTCCAAATCTTGACGAGCGGCGTGAAGCACTTTTATCCGCTCTTTAGAATTTAAAAATTCTGCCAATGGAGTGATGTCCTCACATTTTATGGGATCAAGCAGAGCAATACTTCCCTCAGTCGCCAGCTGAACCAAGCAAAGTTCAGGATAATAAGTTGAGTGACGTTCAAATTCAGTGTCGACTGCAACTTCAACAGCCGCCTTCTGCGCTCCACACCAATTCCACAGCGCGTCAACATTTTCGATATAAGTAAAATCTTCTCTCATAAAAAACGATACCCCTTCCTCCTACCTGACTGTTATAGTAGTGCGCAAAACAAATTGGACTTGCAAAATAACACCTATATACTAACAATATATGCTGCAGTTAATGCTTCTGACAACTTCGTATTCAAAAACTTTTCTATGAAAAAATGTTTAATAAAGCTCTCTGTAGTCCAGGCATTTACGATGCTCTGCTGCATCGTCTGTGCTGAACCAGTTATAGTTGCCGAGAGCCAACTAAAAGCTACCGCCGATCACCGAAAAACCACAAGTATAATCACTCGCCTTCTCAACAATTATCATTATAAAGCAATGCCGCTCAACGATAGTTTTTCAGCTAGGATAATTGACAAGTTTACCGAGTCACTTGACCCTATGCGTTTGTACTTTTCTAGAAGCGACATAGAAAACATCCACCAAAAACGGTATCTGTTCGATGACTATCTTAATTCTGCAAACACGGATCCTTTCTTTGATGTTTTTAAAACTTTCCGAAGAAATCTCTTAAGACAAACCGAATTCGCACTACAATTGATCGAAGTTGACTTCGATTTCACCATCGATGAATCGTTGGAGCTCGATCGAAAAGATCTCCCATGGGCAGCGAATCGGGCTGAATTGAACGAACTCTGGCGAAAGCGAATAAAAAACGAATTTCTCAATATTAAATTGGCTGGAAAAAAAGATTTAAAAGAAATTCGAAAAACCTTAGTTCAACGTTACCTAGGTCTACAACGACGGACAAAACAACTTAATTCCGACGATGTGTACCAAATAGCCATTAATGCCTATACTTCGGGTATAGACCCTCACACCACCTACTTTACCCCACGGTCAACAGAAAACTTTAAAATCTCCATGAGCCTTTCTCTCGAGGGAATAGGTGCCGTCCTTCAGAATAAGGATGAACATACCATCATTCGAAAAGTCGTGCCGGGCGGACCTGCGGACCTAAGCGGAAAACTGTTTCCTGATGATCGTATTGTGTCAATTGGCCAAGCGGATGCAGATGGCCTGACCGATGTAATCGGTTGGCGTCTCGATGACGTGGTGGACTTAATACGAGGACCCAAAGGTTCGGAGGTATTACTTGAAATTCTACCTAAGAAGGAAAGCTTAGGAGGCCCCACGCGAATCGTAAAAATAGTGCGAGACGAGATTAAACTGGAAGAACAGGCTGCTAAAAGCCATATACTTTCGTTACCAAATACCGAAAACAAAATTGGGGTTATCGAGATACCAACCTTTTATCTCGATTTCGAAGGCCGCAAATCCGGGGAAAAGGATTATAAAAGCACGACGAAGGACGTAAGGCAATTAATTAACGAACTTAAGAGCGAAGAAGTGGAAGGCATATTAGTTGATATCAGGGGCAATGGAGGTGGTTCCTTGAGCGAGGCAACTAGCCTAACTGGCCTTTTTATAGATTCAGGACCAGTAGTTCAAATACAAGACTATACAGGCTCTATTGAAATAGAAAAAGATCCAGAGATGGGAACCTCCTACTCTGGACCCTTGGTCGTTCTAGTCGATAGGAATAGCGCATCTGCATCAGAGATTTTTGCTGGCGCAGTTCAAGACTATAATCGCGGGATCATTGTTGGTGAGCCTACCTATGGAAAGGGCACAGTACAAAACTTGGTAGACCTAAACAGATACACTCGAAACAGTGACAACCCACTAGGTCAACTGAAAGCTACAATGGCACAATTCTTTCGAGTAAGTGGAGAGAGTACCCAACACCGAGGTGTGATTCCTGACATTACTTTTGAAGGCCTAAAAAGACCGAAAGATCACGGTGAAAGAGGTTTAGAAAACGCTTTACCTTGGGCGCAGATAAAGGAAGCCCCGCACAACAAGCTAAGGGAGCAAAGCGAATTAATTTCAAAACTTTCGAAGAGTCATGGGTTGAGGGTAAAAACTGATCGAAAAATTCAACATGTATTTAGATTAGAAGAGAAAACTCTTGCTGCTATAGAAAAAACCAACCTATCTCTTTTAGAGGAAGCAAGACGGATAGAATATGAAGCTAACAAACAAGAGCAAACGGATTTAGAAAATAAATTCCGAGCCCTGTACGATCTCCCTCCTCTGAAGAAAAACTTAAATCAGGAATTATCCGAAAATGATTCCAATTCAGATGAGGACGAAACAGACTTATATGATGATCCAAGTTATGATGCAATTCTCATAGAAGCGGCACAAATACTATCTGAAATGAGCCACGGAATGGAGTCGAATTAAAGGGAAGAAAAATTAACTCTTCGACTCGAAGAATTGATCTATCATCACTTTCGGCTCATCAGACTGGTAAGAACGGGAAAAAATTTCAACACCTTTTTCAATGCCATCGTTTACAGAAAGGCTATCCCATTCTGTGAAAAGCTCCTTTTGCAGAGCTATGGCTTTAGCACCCCCTCTAAGAATATCCGCTTCTATCACGTCCACTAAGCCGTCCAAACTCGAAGCCTCCGTCATTCTTTGTAAAAAGCCAATGGATAACGCCTCTTCACTTCCGCATATATTCCCTCTCAATATTATTTCTTTGGCTTTGCCAGACCCAAGTAAACCAGGTAAAAGCGCTGCCTCTACCACGGAGGGAACGCCCACCCGCACTTCTGGCATTCCGCATTTCACCGACTCGTCTCCTATTCTGATATCACATGCCGCCGCGATTTCCATTCCTGCCCCCAAACAGTATCCTCGCAACTTCGCTATAACCGGAAAGTCTGCCCCTCTTATTGCATCGCAAAAGGAATGAATAGCTCTTATAAAAGTCGAAGAGGAAGAAGGGGTAAGATTGCGTAACAACTTCAGATCCGCTCCTCCAATAAAAGAAGTTTCATTTCTACCCTCTAAAATGAGACAGCGTACTCCACCTTCCGAAGACAGCTCATCAATCGTTCTTTCAGCATCTGAAAGAACCTTGTCGTCCACCAAATTTAGCGTTCCTTTGCCATGAAACTTTCCAAGCGCAACTTTCCCTTGCGGAGTATTCTTAAAACTTAGTTTTATACTCACGACCTCATTTCCCTAGATAAGTTCTTCGGTCGATAGAAAGTCTATGCCAGTGCCGCCAACACCACAATAACCAGCCGGATTCTTTGCTAGATATTGTTGATGATAGTCTTCGGCAAAATAAAAATGTCTTAGCGGCAAAACCTCTGTAGTGACCACGCCAAACCCCGTTTTGACTAATGCATTATTATAAATTTCCCTAGACCTCTCGGCCGCGACTTTTTGTTGATCGTTAACATAATAGATCCCTGATCGATATTGGGTGCCTACGTCATTACCCTGCCTCATCCCTTGGGTTGGATCATGAATCTCCCAAAATACTTTTAACAGCTTCCAATAATTCTCTAGTCCGCCGGAAAAAAGGACGCGCACGACTTCATTGTGGCCAGTAGCACCACTGCAAACTTCCTCATAAGTTGGATTCGGAGTATACCCACCTGCATAGCCAACATTTGTCGAAAACACATCTGACAGTTGCCAAAACCCTTTTTCTATTCCCCAAAAACATCCTGCCCCGAAGATCGCCATAGATATGCCCTTCCTAAAAGGCTCTTGAGTAGGCGTCCCTAAAACAAAGTGAGTAGATGCGATTTCTAGACGCTTTGAGCGCCCGGGAAGTGACTCTTCTTCGCTTGGAATTGTCAACGTCTTTGCTAATTCGTTAAACATTGTAGAACTCCTTAAACCTCTCTAACAAAGAATCCAGCACAAGATGGATATAATAGCTATCTTTAAAATGGTAACACTCTAATAATAACTCATGTAAAAAAAAATTATTATCCGCAAAATCTCTGGATAAGATGGTAGCCCTAATTTATTAAACTTTTATCAGTGTTATCAACATCCATGATAGGCTAGATGCATGTTTAGCAATAATCGTCTGCACAATAGAACAGTGTTCGTGCTGTTAATGGCCGTGCGATTTTTTTTAGGCCTTCGAAACAATTTATATTCTACATACATCTCCGCGGTGGCCATCTTCGCCCTCGCACTTGGTGTATCAATTATCACAGTCGTCCTTGGGACGATAAATGGTTTCGAAAAAGAGATTTCAAAAAGTACTATCCAACTTAGCGGGCATGCAATGTTGTTTCCAAATGCTCCGGTAACAAATTGGATGAAAGGTCAAGAGCGTCTAGAGAAACACGATATTATTGAAATGATCGTGCCCTTCGTAAGAACTGAGGCACTCATTTCTTATGGCAAAAAGACTTTCCCAATATCCTTTGAAGGAATATCAATCAAGGATAAGAACCTGCTCGAATCGCCCCTTAATGCTCTTCATAAAGAAAACGAACATGGTCCAAAAAACGGCCAAAGCGTTGTGTTAGGAGCTAAACTTGCTAGCCGTTTGGGGGTCACTGTTGGGGAGGAAATAACACTGCTAATCCCTCAGCTAGCTATAAATAAGGCGCCTCAAATTATTGCAGGGCGAGCCCTTGTTTCAAATACTATTTCTTTTGGACTTCACGATATTGATTCTAAGTTAGTTTTAACCAACCTTGAAGCCGCGGAAAAAATTCTGGGAAAGTCACAAAAATTAGAGGGTTTCAGGATTACCTACAAGGACGGACTTAACAGTGAAGAACAAACTAGCCGGCTATTGCAGAACTTGAATGGAGAATTCCAGGGGCTCCACTGGAGCGTATATAATAAAAATTTCTTTTTAGCGCTTAAATCTCAAAAGAGAATCTTATTCATCATTTTGTCATTAGTGATAGCTGTCGCCGCATTCAATATTACAGCATCAATTTTCTTAATTGTTGAAGAAAAGAAACCAGAAATAAAGATTCTGCGAACAATCGGATGTGACAACCATTTAATAGTAACCGTTTTTTTACTTGTAGGAGTTTTCATCTCCGTGATAGGTTCACTATTGGGGCTGATTTTTGCGTACGGTCTTGCTTTTGCCATAAATCCGATAATTGACTTGTTGGAATGGTCCTTTTCGACCAACCTGCTTGATCCCGCTATTTACTTTATTGATTACCTACCTATTTCGATTCGTAAGATGGACCTCTTAATAACAGCGATTACAACTTCTGTTCTATGCCTTCTTGCATCTGTAGTGCCAGCATATCAAGCTGCGAGGAGAACAATTACCAGCCTGTAGGCTACTTATTAATTAAAAAAACAAAAATTTATTTATTGCAGCGCATCAAGAAAACACTATAATGCCAGTCTAAGGAATATTGAGATGGGGACCAGGATGGAAATACGAGGGAAGGCTGCGGTAATTACCGGCGCTGCTAGTGGGATTGGAAAAGCAGCCGCTCAAGAACTAGCGAAACAGGGTATAAAAATGTTAGCCCTGGTTGACCTATCCGATGAATTAACTAATTTGACCAACACATTGTGCGAAGAACATCCAGACTGCAACATCAAATGCTTTCAAGGCGATACAACTGACGCAGCATTCAGAAGCTCTGTTTTTGATTCCATCCTCAAAGAGCACGGCCCCGTAAACATATGTATTCCAGCAGCTGGAATAACAAGGGACGCACTTTCTGTTAAATTAAAAAAGGATAGACCTCGAGCAAAGATTTATCCAGTCGAAAACTTTCGTCAGGTAGTGGAAGTCAATTTGATTGCTCCGATTTATTGGGCCTTAGAGATGGTAGCTCAGATGGCTGAGTACCGAGCCACTGAGGAAAGCTCGAGATGGGACCCCACTGAGGGTACTCAAGGAGTGGTAGTCTTTATCGGGAGCGTTTCCTCACAAGGCAATAAAGGACAGCTCTCATATGCGGCCACAAAGGGAGGACTAGAGGGTGCGGCTGCGACGCTCATGAAAGAAGCAATTTTCTACGGAGTGAGATGCGCTGTTCTGCACCCTGGTTTCACCGACACCCCTATGGTAAGAGCTTTAGGAGATGACTACATAAATTCTCACGTCCTGCCTGCTACTCAGATTGGCCGCCTTATTCGACCGGAAGAAATCGCTGATGCAATAGCCTTTTTAATAAGAAATTCAGCGGTAAGCGGACAACTTTGGGCTGACGCAGGTTGGCATCCGATGCCCACTTAGCGACATTGCGATGTTTGATTATCCAGGAAGTGCTGATCTTGGATCTATAACAATCCTTGTTTCTGTAGGTTGCCTAGCCGGCTTCTTAAATACTATTGCCGGTGGGGGTTCAATGCTTTCTTTACCAACGCTGCTTTTTTTAGAAGTTCCCTCAGCAGTCGCCAATGGTACTAATAGGATCGCCATAATTGCTCAAGCCTTACCTGCGGCTATAGTGTATTTTCGGAAGGGCTTTAGAGATATTGGTCAAAGTTTCCTTTTAAGTATACTTTTGCTTCCAGGCTCAATTTTGGGCGCTTATGTAGGCACCCAAATCGAGGACAAGACTTTCGACAGAATTGTGGCCACTATTTTGGCAATAACAGCAATATCGACGTTCTTCGGAAAAGTCGATAAGGATAGTGAGTGTGAAAAGGCGGCACATGGTACGATAAAGAGACGGCACCTCGTCTATCCATTGGTCTTTTTGTTAGGCTTCTATGGAGGTTTTATACACATTGGAATTGGTTTTCTTATAATTTTTATACTGCATAAGATAGGAGGACTGAGCCTAGTAGCAACTAACACTCACAAGATTCTTATAGTGGTGCCATATTCTGTAGCCTCATTACTAATCTTTTGGGGAGAGGTGAGTGTTTTGTGGTATGCAGGGATATCTCTAGCACTCGGCACTATGTTTGGCGGATGGGTTGGGGCTCATGTGACAATAAAGGACGGAGGTAAATATATTGCCCCCTTCTATCAAGCTACGATTCTGGCAATGGTAGTAATACTTGTGGTTCGTTAACATTGAAATCAATTTTTTCTTTTACAACATTTTAAAAAAGAGACCTATCAAAATGGAATTTTTAATCGATTACGCGATGTTTTTTGTGAAAGTGATGACAATTGCGCTAATGCTATGTCTCCCCTTAATAGCAATGATATTTCTCAGAAAAGACAGCGTCTCGAAAGACGAAAAAAGAATCTCTGTAAGGCGTGTAAATGATAGGCTTGAAGAACTTAGTCTAACCATTTACAAAGAAAGCCTGAGTCCAAGCGCTTTTAAAAAAAAACAAAAATCACTAAAAAATCAAAAACGCGATAATCCTAAATCTAAGTCATACCTAATTAACTTTGATGGAGACATTAAAGCATCAGCTGTGACCCACTTGAGAGATGAAATAACCGCAATTCTAAGAGTGGCAAGGAAAAACGATACCGTATTATTGAGGTTAGAAAGCGCTGGAGGAACCCTTCACGGCTATGGTCTTGCAGCATCGCAACTCGAGAGACTTAAAAACGAAGGGCTTCACCTAACTGTCCTAGTGGACAAAATTGCTGCGAGCGGCGGCTACCTTATGGCATGTGTAGCGGATGAAATTATTGCGGCTCCCTTTGCAATAGTTGGGTCTATCGGAGTTGTAGCTCAGTTACCTAACTTTAATCGACTATTAAAGAAAAACGATGTTGACTTCGAATTACTAACCGCTGGAAAGCACAAGAGAAGCCTGACAATGTTTGGTGAAAACACGGAACAGGGAAGAGAAAAATTTCAAGCGGATATAGATATAGCTCATGAAGTTTTTAAACAGTACGTCAGCAAAAATAGAAAGGATATTGATATTGAAAAAATTGCGACTGGAGAGTATTGGCAAGCAACGAATGCAATTACACTGGGTCTCGTTGATAGACTAGCAACAAGTGATGACGTGATCCTAGAAAATGCTAAAGTTTCAGAAGTGTTTGAAATAAGCTCTGTAAAGAAGCAAGCTCTTCTGTCTAGGCTGTTCTCGATTTAGAATTACTTGTTGTAAATTGGTACATTTACCGAACCATACAAAGATTTGACTGCAGATTTGATAGTTCCAAGATGGATGTCGACTATGTCTCCAATATTTTTCGCATAACCCCCTCCCATTACAACGGTGATTTTTGTCTCGTTTAGATCAAATTTCGAGAAAAACAAATCGTCCCGTCGTCTGATACCTTCTTTTGATAGGTTTAATCTACCCAATCTATCACCACTAAACACATCCGCACCTGCCAAAAAGAAAACAAAGTCTGCTTTGAAAGATTTGATAGCCTCATCTAAGGCGTCGGAAAAAACTCCTAAATATTGATTGTCCAACGTCCCGTCTGGAAAACTTACATCGATATTACTATGTGATTTTTTATGTGGATAATTCCTGGCGGAATGCAAAGAAAGAGTAAAAACATCTGAAAGATTGAACAGCAAGTCAGCCGTACCATTACCCTGATGAACATCAGTATCAACCACCAAGATCTTCATCTCTGGATATTTCGCTCTCAGTAAAGATACTGCGATAGCAACATCGTTAAATACACAAAAACCTTCACCATAATCATATCCTGCGTGATGTGTTCCACCCGCCAAGCTGCAACTTAATTTTCCTTCTATTGACTCTAAGGCTGCAGAAATAGTACAACCAACCGAGTAGAGGGAACGCTGGACCAACTCGGTAGACCATGGAAACCCAATACTCTGCAATTCCTTCGTCGAGAGTTCGCCTTTGAATATCCTGTCAATGTATTCCTCAGAGTGAACTCTACTTAAAATCCCCCTGCTAGGTTTCATCGGATAGCAAATCTTCACTGTTTTTAAATTCTGCACCCTCTTTCGTAAAAGTCCATATTTTTGAATAGGAAATCTGTGCTGTTCTGGCAGTTTTATTTCGAGA
>CEUQ01019981.1_pt1 | contig 15068 bp, 17 predicted proteins | sample 361491 | NCBI WGS metagenome assembly CEUQ01 (sample SAMEA2622796, study PRJEB7988) | marine metagenome | biome: marine biome (ENVO:00000447); feature: marine epipelagic mixed layer (ENVO:xxxxxxxxx); material: "saline water (ENVO:00002010), including plankton (ENVO:xxxxxxxx)" | depth 120 m | reverse complement strand
TTGAGAATATGTTGGGAAATGGAAGTTTGACAATGCAATCAAACTACCCACCATACAATATAAGAAAAACTGGGAAGGACAAGTATTCGATTGAAGTTGCTCTTGCAGGATTTTCTAAAAAAGATGTCGAAGTAGAGTTTGAAGACAATTTATTAACTGTTAGAACTAAACAAGTTGATAAATCTGAAAATAGAGAGGATGGTGAAATTATTCATAAGGGTATTTCACAAAGACAATTTGCTAGATCATTCACTATCGCAGATGATGTAAAAGTGGGTGGAGCAGAATTAAAAGATGGTCTTTTAACGATAGCCTGTGAAAGAATTGTGCCAGAATACAAAAAGAAAAAACTTATTGAAATTAAATAAGTAAACCTTGCTTGTGGGGATATTTCCCCACAAGTATTAAAAACAACCCTTGGATTGAAATCCAATTACCATATCATTGTTATTGACTTCAAACTTTCTCTCGCAAGGAATTCCGTATTTTTTTGTTTTATAAATTAATAATTTTGAACCATTATCACTTTTAGAGATACTATTTTCTTCACCCATCACAATCTTAAGCTCAGAGACTGGTTGACCAATGAATTGACTTAATTTTTTGTTTTCTTTTTTAACAATTTCATCAGTTTTATCTTTTATAGATTGGCAATTAGAAATTGAGATTAGTAGTATAGTTGTTGAAAGCAAAGTGACTATCTTTTTCATATGTAATAATAACAGGTTCAAAGTAGCTTAAATATAAACTTATAAGTTGAAAAATGTTAATAAAGTTTGATTTTAAAGAGTAATTCAGGAGAGAATCAAATAACTTCAAAATAAAAATTTTTGGAGGAAAAATGTTAGATAATTATTTTGAATATAAAAAACACAAAACAGATTTTAAAACTGAAGTAGTTGCCGGTATAACAACCTTTTTAACAATGGCCTATATAATGTTTCTTAATCCTTTTATATTATCTGGAGAGTTTGCTGGACCTGAAAAAGGTTTCTTTGATTTTGGGGCAGTATTTACTGCTACTATAGTGGCAACCGCACTTGCTTGTTTCATAATGGCATTTTATGGAAAAACTTGGCCAATCGGATTAGCCCCAGGAATGGGTATAAATGCATTTGTAGCTTTTGGAGTAGTTGCAGGCATGGGTTACACACCACAAGCAGCTTTAGGTGCTGTCTTAGTAGCAGGGGTGTTGTTCTTAATAATTTCACTAACACCTATAAGAGCGTGGCTTATTAATTCAATACCTAGAAGTTTAAAATTAGGAATTGGTGCTGGAATTGGACTTTTTTTAGCAATTATAGGTTTAGAAATTATGGGAGTTGTCGGCGACCATCCTGTTACACTTGTAACCTTAGGAGACATTAAAAATCCTCTAGTGCTTCTTGGATGTTTAGCTTTTGTCTCAATGGTAGTTTTGGAAAAACTAAAAGTTAAAGGTAATATTATTATTGGTATTATTGCATTTAGTATTATTGCATGGGTAAGTGGTCTTGCTAAATTTAATGGGGTAGTTAGCTCTCCACCTCCAATGACTTATCTATTTGATTTTGATTTGACTGCTGCGATGACCGCAGGAATGTCTACAGTTATTTTTACATTATTGTTTATTGATTTTTTTGATACTGCTGGAACACTAACATCTGTAGCTAATGTAGCAGGCAAAGTTGATAATAAAGGAAAAGTTAAAGATATTAATAAAGCGATGTTATCGGATAGTGTTGGAACTGTAGCTGGGGCGTTAATGGGTACCACGACAGTAACAAGTTATGTAGAATCAGGTGCAGGTGTAAAAGCAGGAGGTCGAACAGGGATGACTTCTTTAGTAATTGGAGTTTTATTTTTAGCGTGCTTATTCTTCTCGCCTCTTGCGACGAGTTTGCCGAAAGAAATAGATGGTGCTGCTCTACTATATGTAGCAGTTCTATTTGTAAGAAATATAACTGATATTGAGTGGGATGATATTGCAGAGTCTGCGCCTGCAATTGTTGCGATGATTACAATGCCATTAACATACAGTATTAGCAATGGTATAGCACTCGCTTTCGTATCTTACGCATTGATAAAAATATTTACTGGTAAATCGTCTCAAACATCACCAGCGATATGGGTAATTGCGGTTCTAAGTGTTATTAGCTTCGTAGTAGCATAAATAAAATATTTAAAAAAAGGGCTAGTTAAATTCTAGCCCTTTTTATGTTTAGAAATAATTTTACTTATATCTATTTCCTCGTAATGTTCTGTTGGTTGTACAATCCAAGGATCGGAGTCTAAAAGGACAGGGCAAAAATCAGGTTTAAATTCTGAAGATTTTTTTTTCCATAAACAAGCAGTTCTGATTTCATTAATATTTTCTTTTATGGGTTTGTAATTTTTTAACCATTCAATACTTTTATTTAATGTTAATCCTGTATCAGATAAATCATCAACTAAGAGAACATTATTAAAATCTTTTGCTACAGCTAATGAGCTGATTTCCCTAGCAAACATTAATTTACCATGTTTGTCCTCTATTCCTTTACCTGAGTAACTTTGTATAACTATATAAGCGGTAGGAAGTTTTAAAATTCTTGAGAGAATGTCAATAATTGGAGCAGCTCCTCTCATTATACCAACTAAAACGGTGGGCTTGTAGTTTTCGTGAACCATTACAGCTAATTTTTCGACTGTATTTAAATATTCATCAAAGTTAATTATTAATTTATTGCTCATATTAATTTTGGTATCATATTAAAAACTAATAAAAAATAATATAATTTTATGAAAATATTCGATTGCTTCATGTATTTTGATGAAGATATATTATTAGAACTTAGGTTGAATTACCTAGACAAATTTGTTGATAAATTCATTATAGTTGAAAGTAATTATAATCATAAGGGTGAAATTAGAAAACCAAATTTTAAAATAGAAAAATATCATAAATTTAAAAACAAAATTGAATATATTTTGCTAAAAGATCAACCGAAAGATATTGAGGGAATCAATGTAACTGACTCAGATATTAAAACAAATGATAAATATATTTTAAATGCAGCAAAAAGAGAAAACTTCCAAAGAAATTATATTAAAAATTGTCTTTCTGAAGCTGAGAATAATGACTGGATTATAATTTCTGATCTTGATGAAATACCTAAGTTAGAAAATATTAATTTTAAAAATATAAGTCATCAATTTATTTTTTTTAAACAAGATATGATGTATTACAAATTTAACCTTAAGCTCGAAAATTGTATTTGGATTGGAACCAAGGCTTGCAAAAAGAAAAGTTTAGAATCTCCTCAGTGGCTTAGAAATATTAAAGACAGATCATATCCATGGTGGCGAATTGACACTTTATTCTCCAAAAACAAGTATGGAAATATTAAATTTATAGATAATGGAGGTTGGCACTTTTCATATTTAAAAACTCCAGAGGAAATTGAAAAAAAATTAAAATCTTATCTTCATCACAGAGAATATGAATTAAACCCAATTGGTATAGATAAAATCAAAATTTTAATGGATCAAAAAAAAACAGTTTATAATTTAAAAACTGATCAACGTTTAAATAAATTTAATAGTGAAAATAAACTCAAAAAAATTGATATAAACAGCTTGCCAAAATATATATCTGACAATAAGGATATTTTAAAAAAATGGATTGAAAATTAGCAAAAACAATTAATACTGAACTGGTTCATCATCTATAGACCTCCATAAGTACCAAGTGGCAACTGAACAATAAGGAGAAAATTTCTTTTTTAATTTTTCTACAAAATTTTTTGGTGGAAAATATTTTTTTTTATAATTATTCGATATAGCTCTTAGCAAACCAATATCTTGAACTGGCCATATATTTTCCCTATTAAAGGTAAATATGAGTATCATCTCTGCAGACCATCTGCCAATTTGTCTTAGACTTGAGAGATAAATAATTGCATCTTCATCATCCATATTTTTTATTAGTCCAGGATTGAACGACCTATTCAAAAATCTAGAGGAGAGTTCCTTTATACCTTTAACCTTTTGCCTACTTAATCCACATTTTTTTAATTTTTGGAAACTTAATTTTTTAATATTTTGGGGATTGATTTTTCCTTTACATAATTTGTTAAATTTTTTAAATACAGAATTCGCTGCTGCAACACTTATTTGTTGACCAATTATACTTTTGCAGAGTGAGTAAAATACATCTTTTCTAGTTGTTAAAGTGTTATCTTTGAATTTTTTTATAAGTATTTTCATCACTTTATCTTTTTTTGATAAATAATTTTTTGCTTTATTCCAATACTTTGGCTGCTTACTCATTTCGCTGAATAGAAAATTGTTTATTTAAAATAATTTCTCTTCTAAAGATTATCAAAGAAGAAACTATAACTAGCATTGCTCCCAATAAAGTTTTGTAAGTAGGTACCTCTCCCCAAATTAAAAATCCAAATATTATTGCAAAAACTAGAGCTAAATATTTTAAAGGTGTTACTAAAGATACCTCTGAGTATTTATATGACTGACTTAGCCATAAATTTGCAACTCCCCCAAAAATACCTATTAAAGATAATAAAATTAAATCTTTTATATCTGGCATAATCCAACCGAATGGTATTGTAAAAAAACTTGCTAAAGTTATCGCAGCTGAAAAATTTAATGATATTAACCATACAGGTTCGGTTGTAGATAATTGTCTTATCGCGATTGCCACATATGATAAACCTAAACAAAAAATGATAGGATAAATATAATATATATTTAAAGAGCTGAAGCCTGGTTCTGTTATAATTATTATTCCTATAAATCCAACAAAAACAGCCAACCATCTAAAAAGTCCAACTTTCTCACTTAAAAAGAAAATTGAAAAAATTGTAGTAAAAATAGGTGCTGCAAAAGAAATACTAACGACAGTTGCTAAAGGTAAATTTCTTAAAGCAATAAAAATTGCCAATAATGCAATCAGTCCAAACATGCATCTTAAAAAATGTAAACCAAGCCTCTTTGTATAATAAAAATCACGGAGCCTGTCTTTAGGTATTATTAAAAAATAAAATAGTAATCCAAAAAAACCTCTAAAAAATAAAACTTGTCCTAGTGGATAGTGTTCTGACCATTTTACAATCAAATCCATGACCGAAAATGCACAAACAGATAGAAGCATGTACAAAAAGCCCAATTGATTTTTAGATAACATAAGAATAACTTTTAGATAATTATAAATAATAATCAATGGAAATAGCAATATTAGCTTTGGGATGTTTTTGGGGACCGGAAGAAAAATTTTCTAAAGTACAAGGTGTAGTAAATACAGAAGTTGGATATTGTGGTGGAAACACTAGTGTAACTACATATGAAGAAGTATGTACTGGATCTACTAATCATGCTGAAGTAGTTAAAATAGAGTTTAATGAAAAAATTATTAATTATGAGAATCTACTTGAAAAATTTTTTGAAATGCATGACCCAACCACGTTAAATAGACAAGGTCCTGATATAGGAACTCAATATAGAAGTGAAATATTTTTTACAAATATTAATCAAAAAGTAATAGCTGAAAAGATAAAATCTAGACTCAATTTAAAACATAATGGAAAAATTACTACAAAGATCTCAGAGGAAAAAAATTACTGCAAAGCAGAGGACTATCACCAAAAATACGTACAAAAAAGAAATTAGTCATGAGTATAGTTTCGACAGAATGGTTAAATAAAAATCATTCAAATGTAAAAATTATAGACTCATCCTGGCATATGCCTAACAGTGGTAGAAATGGATTTCAGGAATATAATAAAGAACATATTGAAAATGCTATTTTTTTCGACATAGATAAAAACTCAAATAAAAAAAGTAAATTACCTCATATGCTTCCTGAACAACACGAGTGGAATAAAATAGTTTCTAATTCTGGAATTTCTAATTCTGATAAAATAGTTATTTATGATAACTCTGAAGTTTTAAGTGCATGTAGATGCTGGTACACATTTATTTTTTTTGGACATAATCCTACTTTAGTATCTGTTCTAGATGGTGGATTATTTAAATGGAAGAAAGAAAATAAAACAGTTTCAAACAAAAAAACTAAAATAGTAAATTCAAATTATTCTTCAATTAAAAATAATCATTTGGTAAAAAATAAGAAAGAAATTGACAATAATATTAAAAATAAAGAATTTAAAGTAATAGATGCCAGAAGTAAAAATAGATTTTTAGGATTAGAAAGAGAACCTAGACCAGGATTAAGAAGTGGATCAATTAAAGATTCATTTTGCATTCCTTTTGGTGATTTAATTAATAAAGAAGATAAAACTTTTAAAGATAAAAATTTTATAAAAAAGAAATTTGAGGATGTAGGAGTCGTTAATGAAAATAATGTAGTATTTTCCTGCGGATCTGGAATTACAGCTGCAGTTTTAGCCCTAGCATATTCTTTGATTAATGATAAATATTCTCCTACTGTATATGATGGCTCTTGGGCCGAATATGGTATGATTGAATAAATTTATTTAAATGAAAAGATCAAAAAAACTTATTACTATTATATCAATTTTTTTTCTTGTTATTGCGGGAGTAATAATTGCAAGAACAATGATTAGCTCACATTTTCAAAAAAAGTTCAGCAAAATCCCTCCACCTGGAATAATTGTAACAAAAGTTAAAAATGAGAATTTTTTTGAGAGGATTGAAAGTTTTGGAACAGCTATTTCAAAAAAAACTACATCATTTAGAGTAAAAAAAAACGAATTGCTCTCAGAATTAAAACTCAAAGACTACGTAAAAGAAGGACAAACTATTGTTAAACTTAAAGAGAGAGTCATAACTGCGCCATTTAATGGTATACTTGGTTATAGAGGTTTAACTGAAGATACTCTGGACTCAGAAAATTCAATAATTATTACATTAGATGATAACTCAGTAATTTACTCAGATCTCAAGATTCCAGAAACTTTTGCCAATGAAATAAAAAAAAATTTATCAATCGAGGCAAAATTTTCAGGTAATAAAAATAAAATTTATTCTGGTAAAGTTGATGGCGTCTCTAGTCGTATTAATGCTGAAACAAGAAGTCTTTTAATAAGAATAAGTATCAATAATGATAAATTTGAATTAATTCCAGGATCTCTTTTAGAGGTTACAATTAAATTTAATGAAAGAAGTTCTCTAGGTGTACCTGACACTAGTATTATGTTGGAGGGAAATAAAGCCTTCGTTTATAAAGTTTTAGAAAATAATAATATAGAAAAAAAAGAGGTAACTATCGGTATCAGAAATGAAGGCCTGGTAGAAATATTATCTGGACTTGATGAAAGTGATACAATCGTTGCTGCAGGACTTAAAAAAGTAAATCCAAAAGGTAAAATCAAACCAATTTATAAATAAATGTATATCACTGAAATAAGTATTAGAAGACCAGTTGTTGCTTGGGTAATGTCTCTTGTCTTAATTGTATTTGGAATATTTGTTTTTACAGAACTGCCTGTCAGAGAATTGCCAGGTGGCTTACAACCTCCTGTAGTCCAAGTAAAAGTTGATTATAAATCTGCTTCTGCAGAAATAATTGATCAAGAGGTGACACAGGTACTAGAAGACGTAATAGGTGGTTCTGAAGGAATTAAAAACATAGACTCAAATTCTGAAAATGGAAGTAGCACAATAAATATTGAGTTTAACACTGATATAGACTTGGATAGCGCAGCAAATGACATTAGGGAGAGGGTGGCAAGAGTGGTGGACAATCTTCCTAGTGAGGCAGATGCACCTCAAATACTAAAACAGGCTGCAGGTTTTTCAACTACAATGTGGTTAGCATTAAGTTCATCCACATGGAGTGATTTAGAACTTGGAGATTATGCAGAAAGATACCTCGTAGATCAATTTTCGAGCGTAAAAAATGTCGGAAGGATAAGAACTGGAGGTCTAAGAGATTTAAGTGTAAGAGTTTGGATTGATCCAATTAAACTAGCTGCAAACGACTTAACAATACAAGAGGTTGAAAATGCTTTAAGGACTGAAAATATTAGTTTGCCTGCAGGTACTTTAGAAGCAAACAATATTGATCTAACACTTAATTTAGATAAATCTTATAATGAAATTAATAAATTAAAAGGCCTACCTTTAAAGAAGATCAAAAATAGTATTGTTAGACTTGACGATATAGCTAACATAGAATTTGGTCCAGTATCTGAAAAAACTCTTTTTAAAGCACAAAAAAAGGATTCTTTAAATTTAAAAACAGTTGGTATTGGAATTTATGCTAAAAGTGGATCTTCTACAGTAGAACTTTCAAAATCAATAAAAAAGAAATTAGTTCAAGTAAGAAAAACTTTGCCGGATGATTTAAAATTAGAGATAGCTTTTAATAGAGCAAATTATGTTGGAGCTGCAATTAAAGAGGTTTATAAAACACTTATAATAGCTTTCTTATTAGTGGTATTAATAATTTATCTATTTTTAGGAAATCTTAAGGCTGTAATAGTTCCTGCTGTTGCACTTCCGGTAAGTCTTATAGCTTCTTTTCTTGGTCTATATTTATTTGATCTTTCAATAAATATTTTTGTACTACTAAGTTTTATTCTGGCAATAGGAATTATAACTGATGATTCAGTAATAATGACTGACGCGATATATAGAAGAATTGAAAATGGAGAAACTCCGCTGGTTGCTGCCTATAAAGGGTCAAAACAAATAACTTTTGCGATTGTTGCAACAACATTAATATTAATTGCTGTTTTTTTACCTTTAATTTTTATTGATGGTATAGCTGGAACATTGTTTAGGGAAACTGCAATAGCTTTATCATTCTCGATTGTAATATCTTCTTTCGTTGCCCTGACTTTGTCTCCAATGTTGGGAAGTAAATTTTTAAAAAAAACTCCAAAACAAAACTATTTTGTAACAAAATTTGGAGGTTTCTTTAATTCGTTTTTAAAAATTTACCAGGAAACGTTGTTATTTTGGTTAAATAAAAAAAAAACTATAATTTCATTTATAATAGCCATAATTATTTGTTCTGCTGGTCTATATTCTTTTGCCAAAAAGGAATTGCTACCTATGGAAGATAGAGGTGTATACATTATCATTGGCAACACCGATGAGGGTAGTTCTTTTGAGTATACGGAAAAAAGAGCTGAAGAAGTTGAAAAAAGATTAATACCACTCCTTCAGTCCTCGGATACACCTTATAAAAGATTAATCATGAGAGTTCCTGGTTTTGGAGATAATAAAAATTCTTTTAATAGTTTTATAATAATTGCTCTTTTAGATCATTGGAAAAATAGAGATCTAGACTCTTTGACAGTAATGAGGCAGGCTATCGGTAAAATTGTTACTGTCCCTGAGACTTTAGCATTTCCTATATCGCCCCAATCTATAAGAGTTTCAAATTACAGAAAACCAGTACAAATGGTTATATTGGGAAACAGTTATCAAGAACTAGAAAAAATTCAAAATGAAGTTATCGAAAAATTAAGAAAAAATAAGAATCTAAATAGAATAGAATCAGATTATTCAAGAGATAAACCAGAAATAAAATTATCAATAAATAAAAATAAAGCTAAAGATTTAGGTATATCATCTGACTCCATTGGTAAAACTTTAGAAACTCTTTACGGTGGTAAAACTGTAACTAAATTTAATAAACTTGGAAAAGAATATCCTATAATTCTTCAACAATTTTTAATTGATAGAAGAAGTAAAGAAGGTTTATCAAAAATATTTGTTAGATCTAACACAACTGGGAAACTTATTTCTTTAGCAAACTTGGTTGAGTTTAAAGAGGAAGGATCTCCTAAAAAACTAAAAAGATATAATAGACAAAGAGCAGTAACAATCTCTGCAAATTTATCAGAAAACTATACCCTGTCTGAAGCCATTAAATATCTTGAAAATACAATGAATGAGTTACAACCAGAAAGGCAAATTGGCTGGAAGGGAAAATCAGAAGAGTTGAAAGAAACAAGCAATGAACTTTATATTATTTTTGGATTAGCGCTGCTTACAGCATATTTAGTAATGGCAGCTACCTTCAATTCTTTTATTCATCCGTTTATAATTATACTAACAGTGCCCCTAGCGTTATTTGGTGGTTTAGTTTTTATCTTATTTTTAAATAGTTCGATCAATATTTTCTCACAGATTGCCTTAGTTATACTAATAGGGATCTCGACAAAAAATAGTATTCTAATAGTTGATTACGCAAACCAACTAAGAGCAACTGGAAAGAATATTGAAAATTCAATAACAGAAGCTTGTTCTTTAAGATTTAGACCAATAATGATGACATCTATAAGCACTATGATAGCCATGATACCTTTGACTATTGGCAATATTGGACCAGGGGCAGGTGAAGGCTCAAGATTAGCCGTGGGAGCAACTATTTTAGGGGGTATGATAATATCAACTTTTTTTACGTTATATGTTACACCTACCATGTATCTCTCATTAGCAAAAAATACTAAAAGGATAGATGCAGTTGATATTGAATTAAATAAGCAACTTCGCTAAAAAATAATATATTTCTTTTTGTTCAATTTTTTTTGACACTTTTGTAATTGATTTTTATATTTATCTGATTGTTTTTTAACTCTTTTAGCAAGTCCAATAACTTTTGTATTTTTTTTATAGTTTTTATAGTTACCCCACCCCTCATGATAAGCAATATATTGTTTAAATGCATCTGATTTAGAAATTTTTAAGATCTTTTCAGTTTTGTTTGTATACCACCCTATGAAATCAACACTATCTTTAAATCTAGTTCTTCTAGCAAGTTTATTTCCCGTTTCTTTTTTATATTGTTTCCATGTTCCTTTTATTGCTTGCGAATATCCAAATGAGCTTGAGGGTCTTTTGTAAGGTATAACTTTAAATATTTTTTGTCTTTTAGGTTTAGCTAACCAATTGAAATCGGATTCCATTTTAATAATCGCTAATTGTATATATATTGGTGTTCCCCACTTTTTTTCAGTATTTTTAGTATGTTTGTACCAAAGATATCTTTCTGAAAAAATTGAACATCCATCAGCAGTATTTTTTGGTATTGAGGAGCAAGAAGTTAAAATAAAAAAAAAGAATAAAATTAAAAGATTATTTAAATTCAGCCGTCGCTTTTTCATTAAGCTCTTTCATTTTTTCTCTTATTTCATTATCAGAAATATTGTGTGTTTTAAGATCATCTTTAATTTTTTGAAAAACATCTTCATCGCCCTCTTCTTTAAAATCAGCTTTTATCACAGATTGTATATACTCTTTTTCCTGATCACTATTATAACCTAAGATTTTTGAAACCCACTCTCCAAGGTATTTATTTCTTCTTGCACTTATCTTAAATTGTTTTTCCTCGTCATGTGCAAATTTTTTTTCAAAACTTTTTTTTCTATCCTCAAAAGAATTCATTTTTTTCTCCAAATATAAAATATTAACATCGAAAATATAACACCAGCTATATTACCAAATAAGTCAGAAAATTGAAAACTTCTATTAGGGATTATCATATGGAGTGCCTCTAAAATAATTGAAATTGTAAAAAAGTAGCAAATTATTAAATTTTTATGGCTTTTGTAATAATTTATAAATCCTAAAAAAGATAATAACATAAATGCATACACATGATTTGACGATAATACAAAATCTGAAGTAATTTGAGGTTGTTTTTCAAAGCTTCTATAAAAAAGAAATCCTAATATGCTCCCTGGATAAATATAAAGAATTAAGAAAATTAAATTTAAAATATGGAATATTAATTTTGTCATATATAAAATAGGTTTATAAATAAAATTTTTAAATGAGTCATTTAATTTTAATAAGACATGGTCAAAGTGAGTGGAATCTTGAAAAAAGATTTACTGGCTGGGTAGACGTAGATCTTGCTGCAAACGGAAAATTAGAAGCTTGTAAATCAGGAGAGCTACTAAAAGTTAATAATATTAATATAGACTTTTCTTTTTCTTCTTTACAAATTAGAGCAATTAATACTTTAAAACTTGTTCACAATACAATGAGAATAAAAGAAACTTTTACAAAGGCATGGCAATTAAATGAGAGACATTACGGAGCTTTAACTGGACTAAATAAAGATGAAATGAAAAAAAAATTTGGAGAGAAAAAAGTTCACGAGTTTAGAAGATCCTGGAATATTAAACCTGAACCTTTAAATAAAAATAACCCCTACCATCCAATAAACATTGCAACCTATAAGGACATTCCTAAAGAAAATTTACCTGATACAGAGTCTTTAGAAGATACATATAATAGAGTTTTACCGTATTATAAAAAAAATATTCAAAGTAAGATTCTTGAAGGAAAAAATATCCTCGTAGTTGCACATGGTAATTCAATTAGAGCAATGTGCAAATATCTTTTTAAATTAGATGAAAAAAAAATATCTTTACTTGAAATTCCAACAGGAAATCCATTGGTTATTAATTTTGAAAAAAATAAAATAGTTGAATGCAAATACTTAGATAAATCTAGGGCAAAGGATCTAATTGCCTTTTAATAAGTTATTATAAACTTCCAAATTTGTTACATGTAAAAACTCATTATCACTCCTAAAACCATACAACTTTTTGTCCTTAATTAAGCTGTTCCATATTTGTAAAATTGAAAAATTTTTATTTATCGATGAACTAAAAACTTTTCTATTAATTATTTGACATCCTGTATAAATGTAATTGTTTTCTTTTTGTTTTTTTAATAAATTTTCTGACAAAGTGAAATCACCTTTCAAGTTTTTGTCGAAGCTTAAATTTTTTTTAACAACTAATAAAATTGTTTCTTTATTTTTTGAAAAGTAAAAATTTTTCATTTGATTAATTAGAGTTAAATAATTTAAATTCCAAATTGTATCAGGATTAAACACTAAGAAATCTTGTTCATTAGTAGATTTAATCATATTTAAAATGCCTCCACCAGTATCCAAAATTTCATCACCATCACTTATGACTTCTATTTCAATTTCAAAATTTTTTTCTTTAATAAATTTTTTAATTTCTTCCTGGAGATAAAAAGTATTGATTTTAATTTTTTTAATTTCTAAATTTTTTATTAGTTCAATAGTATTTTCTAATAAAGTAGTATTATTTATTTTTAAAAGTGGTTTTGGAATTTTTAGTGTCAACGGATTTAATCGCTTTCCATATCCTGCACATAAAATTAAAGCTGTATCAATATTCATTTTTTCATTCTACACGTTTTTATAAAATTATTATCTAAACAATTTTTTAAATTATAAAAAATTAGATTATTATTTATTCTACTTTCAATTAAATCCCAAGCATGTGGTATCATTTTTAAATACTTTTTTTTATTGTCTCTGATGGCTAATCTAGTAAAGATCCCAATTATCTTTAGGTTTCTTAAAACTGATAATATTTCAAAATCATTTTTAAAATAATTTTTGTTTATTTTATTTTTATTTAAATCAATATAAAAATTGTATATTGAATTTTTGATTTTTTTTGAGGTTTTTATTCTCACATCATCAATTAGAGAAGCTAGATCATAAGCTTTATTTCCAATTACAGCATCTTGACTGTCTATTACTCCAATTTTATTTTTACTTATCATCAGATTAGAAACATGAAAGTCTCTATGAACAAAAGTATCATTTTTTAATTTTAACTTTGAAAGTAAATAATTAATTTCATTTGAAAGTTTTTTATTTAATTTTGTAACTTTTTTTTTATTTATTTTTTTTGGCACATACCATTGCATAAAAAGCTTTGCTTCATTGAACAGTACTTTTTTTGAATAAAGTGGGAGTATATAATTCTTACTTTCAAAGTTTTTAATTTTTTTTTCCTTAATTTTTTGGATTTTTTTTAAAAGAAAAATCACATTTTTAAATAATTTCGACTGGTTTTTTTTCCTCTTTAAAAGTGAGTAAATTGAAAAATTACCAAAGTCCTCAATCTCTATAAAATTTTGTTTGTAATTGTTGCTTAAAATTTTTGGTGCTTTAATGCCATTTTTAATTAATATTTTATTTATTGCATCGTAGATTAATAAATTTTTTTTTTTTTCTTTTTTTGCATAAACAATTATTGAGGTTTTTTCTCTTGATTTTTTTCTAAAAAAAACTCTAAAAGACGCATCACCTTTTATCTTTTTAAAAATTTTTTTATCTAAATTCATTTATTTTCAAAATTCTTTTATCTGATTTTGATTTATATTTGAATAAAAGTTCAATTCTTTTTTTTGGACTTTTGCTTATTTTTTCTGGCCATTCTATCAAGGTCAAAATACTACTGCAATTTTCCAATATCCCTAAATTTTTTATATCAATTTTTTTTTCTATCCTAAAAAGATCATAATGTTCGATTAAAAAATTCTTTACCTTATATTCGTGTAATAAATTGAATGTTGGGCTTGGAACTTCTGTTAATTTAACTTTATTAATTTTTTGAAGATTGTTAATCAAATACTTAATAAAAGTCGTTTTACCTACACCTATTTCACCAAAAAAAAATAATATATCGCCTTTTTTAACTTTTTTTGAAACTTTTTTTGCTATTTTAGCTGTGTCGCTTTCTTTTGAAATATCAAATTTGCTACTTTTAGTAGCGATAGGCATCTGGTTTGTAAGGTCCATCAGGTGTTACGCTAATATAATCCGCCTGATCTTTAGACATTTTAGTTAGTTTCGCTCCAACTTTTTCTAGGTGCAATCTTGCTACTTTTTCATCTAGATGTTTTGGTAATACATAAACTTTCTTTTCATACTTTTCAGAATTATTCCAAAGTTCTATTTGAGCAGTAACTTGATTAGTAAAAGATGCGCTCATTACAAAACTTGGGTGACCGGTAGCACAACCTAAATTAACCAATCTTCCCTCTGCTAATAAAATAATTCTTTTGTTACTCGGTAAAGTAATTTCATGTACTTGTGGCTTTATCTCATCCCATTTGTAATTTTTTAAGGCTTCAACTTGAATCTCATTATCAAAATGCCCAATATTACATAATATCGCTCTGTCTTTCATATCTCTCATGTGGTCAGCAGTGACAATATCTTTATTTCCTGTAGCTGTAACAACTATATCCGCCTCTTTGATCATCTCATCCATTAAAACAACTTCGTAACCTTCCATGGCAGCCTGAAGAGC
>CEUQ01031034.1_pt1 | contig 15071 bp, 14 predicted proteins | sample 361491 | NCBI WGS metagenome assembly CEUQ01 (sample SAMEA2622796, study PRJEB7988) | marine metagenome | biome: marine biome (ENVO:00000447); feature: marine epipelagic mixed layer (ENVO:xxxxxxxxx); material: "saline water (ENVO:00002010), including plankton (ENVO:xxxxxxxx)" | depth 120 m | reverse complement strand
GAATTAGGTTGGGGTGGTTGGTGGTTTTGGGATCCAGTTGAAAATGCATCTTTTATTCCATGGCTAGTGGGGACCGCACTATTGCATTCAGCCATAGTCGTCGAAAAACGTAATGCGTTAAAAACTTGGACAATTTTACTAGCCATCCTTGCATTCTCGATGTCTTTATTAGGAACCTTCCTTGTACGCTCAGGTGTTTTGACTTCGGTTCATACCTTTGCTAGTGACCCAGAGCGCGGTGTTTTTATTTTATGTCTTTTGGTTTTTTTAATCGGTGGTTCCTTGATACTTTATGCAATTAGGTCACCCAAACTAAAAGGCGGTGGTCTGTTCGCACCAATATCGCGCGAAAGTGCGCTGGTTCTAAATAACCTCCTTTTAACGACCAGTGCCGCTGTAGTTCTATTGGGTACGTTATATCCTCTAATTCTTGACGCATTTGGTGGAGGAAAAGTATCTGTTGGTGCACCATTTTTTAACGCTACTTTTATTCCCTTAATGATTCCAGCAATGCTGGCCGCTGTCATAGGCGCAAAGCTGACATGGAAACGGTCTGACCTCGGATCAGTTCTTATACGTTTAAAATTTGCCTTTTTAAGCACCATATTCGTTATTATCGCAAGCGCCTGGATAACTGGTAGTCTGGATGATATTCTTGCAGCATGCGGTTTCGGAATTTCCGCTTGGCTTATTATTGGAAGTATTACTGAACTTGCCGAAAAAATCTCTCTATTTCGAGTACCATTTTCAATTACTTTGAGGCGGGCCACCGGATTACCCCGGTCAGTTTGGGGTATGGCAATTGCCCATTCTGCCCTGGGCATTATGGTCGCCGGAATTACAGCTTCTTCTGCATGGAAAGTCGAAAAAATCCAGATGATGAGCCCAGGCGATACAATTTCAATTGCCGGTTACAATGTGAATTTTGAGGGAACTCGGCAAATTAGAGGCCCCAACTACAAAGCAGAACGGGGAACTTTCAAGGTTTATCAGTTGGGGCGGCATATAGCTACCCTATCACCAGAAAAACGAGAATATCCCGCTGAACGGGGCCAAACTACTGAGGCTAGCATTAAAACAATGTTTACCGGTGACCTTTATATAGTACTTGGAGAAAGGGGCTCAGCATCAAGCAAGTTTAGCACAAACTGGAGTACGCGCATCTACTTTAATCCACTAGTAGTCTGGATATGGGGAGGGGCAATTCTTATGGCTTTGGGCGGTCTCATTTCTCTGACAGACAGAAGATACCGCATTGGAGCACCAACCGCTGCCAGACCTTTTAAAGACACACCCAAAGGCGGATGACATGAAATTCCATTTGCGTTGGAGCTACTTCTTACCAGCGATACTGCTCCTCACACTAGCCCTGATTTTCTGGGTGTATTTAGAAAAAATCAAAAGTGGAAAATCCATACGGGATGTACCATCAGCGATGATAGGTAAACCAATCCCCAGCTTTAAACTTCCCGGTATTGAAGGCATTGGAGAAGGCTTTAGTAGTAAGGTTTTAAAAGGAAAAACCACCCTAGTTAATGTATGGGCTAGCTGGTGTCAACCTTGCCACTTAGAACACAAATATTTAATGAAGCTCGCTCAACAAGGCGTTTGGATTTATGGCATAAACTATAAAGATACTCCTCAGGCTGCCAGAATATTTTTAACTAAACTGGGAAATCCATATAAATCAATAGGAGCAGATCTCATAGGACGAGTGACTATTGATTGGGGTGTCTATGGATATCCGGAAACATTTATCATCGACAAAAATGGTTATATTCGGTACCGGCATATAGGACCAATTATGGACGATGATTTAAAACACAAAATAATTCCAATGATTAAGAGTCTTAACAAATGAAAACCGGGTGCCTTATCGCCATTCTCATGATGATTGTCACCCCGATGACGTCTTCCATTGCCGTTGAACCCAGTGAAATTTTTAAAGATCCTGTACTTGAGCAACGTGCTCGTAAATTAAGCCAAGGTCTGCGCTGCCTAGTCTGTCAGAATCAATCGATAGACGACTCCAACGCCGACCTCGCTCGAGATTTACGATTGGTTGTCCGTGAACGCCTGAAATTAGGGCATACAAATGACCAAGTATTGGATTTTGTGGTTTCCCGGTATGGTGAATTCGTACTGTTAAAACCCCGTTTAAACACCCGGACCGCTCTCCTTTGGTTTTCACCAGTTCTTATTCTATCTTTAGCAATTATAGGAATAATTATCTGGTTTCGTCGACGAAACTTAATCGAAGTTAATAACTTAAATTCTGAAGAAAAGAAAAAGGTTCTCTGCCTACTCAGCAAAAACTCCAACAGTAAAAACGGAGGATGAGTGACTCGTCATGTTGTGGATAATCCTCGTCTTTATGACAATAAGCGCTTTGGCCATCATACTTATACCTTATTTTAAAAGGCAAGAGATTGATCGTAGGTCTATAGAATATTTTATACGATTTTATCGCGGCCAGCTTCGGGATCTCGAATCGGATATTGAGCGAGGCATGATTGGTAAAGAAACCGCGAAGACAGCGCGCACAGAAATAGAAAGAAATTTACTTGCAGAAAATTCTAAAGAAATAATTGAGGAACAACCTGAAAACGAAATTACAAGAAATTCCATTTTTTTAATTATTATATTTATGGTCCCTTTCTTAAGTTTCGGCCTTTATGGCATCACTGGATCACCTAACTTAGCCAGTCAATTAAATAACGAACCCAAAGGAATAATTAACACTAAATCGGATAAACTAAAAACCAAGTTGGAAAAATTTGTTTCCGCGCTTAATAGCCGATTGCAGGAAGCTCCAAACGACTTTGAAAGTTGGCGACTGTACGCCCGTTCTCTAGGTTTTTTAGGGCGCTATAGGGATGCTATTGCCGCTTACAGCCGAGCTATTACCTTGGCTCCACGGGGCACTAATCTTTTCCCAGAATTGGCAGAGGCACAAATTAATTCCGCCAACGGCATCGTTGACAAGTCTGCGCGAATAAATCTTCAAAGATCTTTAACCCTCGACCCGTTCCATCCACTTACGCACTATTATGTTGGACTCGCGGCCAAGCAGGCGGGAAAACTTAAAGATGCCCTTAAAATTTGGTTAGAACTTCAGATAAATATAAATAAAAAGGTTCATTGGGAAAAAATACTTACGGAACAAGTTAACAGATTATCCAAAACGATGGGAATATCTGAAAAAACATTGGCGCGCATGCGGAAAAATATGAAAGATAAAATTCAGAGAAAAATTAGATAGTTAACGCACTAGTCTAAAAACTACTTCCCCAAGAGCTAGCCACCCTGGATTTTTTTATTAAGAAGAGACTCACCCATACTTTCTCCTAGGGTCCACTCTGCAAAATTTTCAGGTGTTGACGCCCATTCACGTGCAACCCAATCATCATCAACAACATCAGAGTCAAAATCATACTCTGCTGCCCCACCACATGGATTTTTAAAATACCAAAAATAACAAGAAGAAATTGGGTGCCGGCCTGGTCCCATCATGGTGTCCCAACCCTTGCGGGTCATGTTATTTCCACCACCAAAAAATTCATGGATTGAACCAAGTTCAAATGCAAGGTGATGAAACTCTCGTTTTCCCATACCTGAATCCAGTAAAAAAACGTTGTGATGATTGTTGGCATCCGCGCACCGCATAAAATAGCCGCGACCCGGATACGAATCCGTTAATTTAAAACCTAATTTTTGTATATAGAAGTCTTTATGCCGCTCCAATTCATCGGTCATAAATACGATGTGTGAGATAATTAGCGGCGATGCAGAGCTATATGATTGACCTCTTCGGTTTAGCCGTTTGATATTTCCTGGAACATTTATTTCTGCATTAGGAACAATCACTGGCTTACATTTTGAAGGTCTGAATGCAATTCCAAATCCCATTGTATCAACACCATGTAGGGTTCCGTCTGCATCAATACAGATATCCCCTTGCTCTTTAAGTATTGTTTGCAAAGAATAAATATCATCGAGAGAGGCCACACCAAATGTTACTTCGCGCATTGTAGCTGTCCCATTGGGCCCGACTGGCGCCGGTAAATTTGGCAAATCGTAAGGGGTTAACTCAATTTCTGCGCCATTTAGAGTCGAAAATAAAACCTGCTTTTCCTTTGCACTCTTTAACTCAAGACCAAAATCGTTCCAAAAGTCGCTGGCAACTTCGAGATCATCAACACCATAAGTTACCCTCTCAATACCAGTATGATGCATTTATACCTCAGCAATAGAATTAGAAAAATTAGTTAGTGCAACGGAATGATTTTAATAAATCATCTCTAAATTTACACTACTACGTTTATCTCTTTTATCAGTAGATTTTTAATTAATATAAGTCTGGAAACATTTTTTGATCCGTATCAAATAAGTTACCGTCCTTAAAAACCTTAGATGGAATATAGGTGCGAGACAGTGTAATTTCCTTCCCCTCTGAATCCATAACCTTATGCTCGTTAGCACTTACTTTTAATATGGTAATATCCGCAATGCTACCTTCAGCAAGAGTACCAATTTTATCACTGGACCCAAGAAGAACCGCAGGAGTATATGTCAAGCATTTAACCGCTTCCTCTAGGGGCAACTCCAAGCTGACCAATCTGTTAAAGGCCCCTGCTAGGCTGTAATCTAATGTAGAACAATCGTGATATGAATTAAAATCGCCGTGCAAATCACTACTAATTGTATGCGGTGGATATCCTCCCTCTAACATCATTTTAGCTATTCTATATGAAAAGTTAATCCCGTATCCAACATCAAATTTTACCCCACGATCATATGCTGCCTTCACAAAATCTGGAATCGTTTGAGAAGCACCAATAACACCATCGGGCATGTTACTGTATACATGTGCCACAATATCTCCTGGACGCAAAAGCTTCAGAGTTTTTTCAATAACTGATCTAGGCTCAGGACGATTGACCCCACCAACGGGAAACAATTCTCCTGTATGGACGTAAATAGGTATATCGCGTTTTTCCCCGGCGTTTATTGCCTGTTCGAGTACAGCTGTATCCCAATGAGACAGGCCTCCGGATTCTCCATGAGATTTTATACCGCAAATCATTCCCGGATATCGATCGTAAACCTTTATAATTTCCTCTTCACGAGTCATCTGCGGGCCATGCAGGGTAGTCCCCTCCATTCCACCCATTAACGCGCCAGCAAGGTTTGCTGAAACAAAGCAACGTACATCCGTAATAGCTTTATTTCGAATAAACGCCTCAAAGCCTCCAACTGTCCACGGGCCAGCACTACCCTGATCAACTATGGTTGTAGCGCCCGATAAAATTCCTGCCTTATCGGGGGATATACCAAAATTAGTTACCCATTCATAAACATGAACATGCAAATCAATGAAGCCAGGACAAACAATTTCATTTAGAAAATTAATTGGGCGTTGGGTATCTATTGGTGAGATGATTTTGGTCTTGAATAGTCCTATCTTGCCATTCTTGATTCCAATAGTAGCCGGACCAAAGTAATTGGTAGCTGGATCGCATACGTTTTGGGCGGTTATTACGGTATCAAATCCCGTCATAATTCATTTTCTGAATTAGCTAACTCCAATAACGTAGCACACAATACCTGAGCACCTGAAAATATGTCTTTTTGGTTTGTAAATTCACTGACATTGTGGCTAATACCCTTGCATGAAGGAACAAAAATCATACCAGAAGGACAAAAATAACTCATTTGTCTAGCGTCATGTCCTGCACCTGAAAATATGCGGCGACATGGTATATCAAGTTTTTTTGCCTCACTCTCAATTACAGCTATAACCTTTTCATTAAAGTTGATTGTATTCGCTTCTGCAATACACCGTACCTCAGACGAACATTTAGACACAGTTTGATCTACAAATTTTCTTACTTGGCCTTCACATTCCATTAGAATAGCTGAGTCTGGATGGCGCAAATCTATCGAGAATTCGACTTCGCTAGAGACGACCGATGGTACATTAGGTTCTATATTTAACATGCCCACCGTAAAACGAATGTCTTTTATCTTTGAAAAAACGCTATACAATTTTTCAATGATTCTTGACGCCTCTTCAATCGCATCCTTTCTCAGGTGGTAGGGTGTTGTGCCAGCATGTGCTTCATCACCCATAATTTTCACGCGCATACGCCTCACGCCCTGTATTCCGGTAACAGCACCGATGGGTATATTTTCGCTTTCTAAAATTGGACCTTGTTCAATATGCGCTTCTATAAAACAATAGACCTCTCTTCCCAGAGGTACTCTCCTAATATTGGGTAAATGATCTTGAAGTTTTAGAAGTTCCTCCTCAACTGACACCCCTAACTTATCCTTCACAGCTTTAATTTCTGCTAATGGTTTTACTCCCACATATGCTTCCGAACCCATCATACCTGGAGCAAAACGGGAACCTTCTTCGTTCATCCAAGCAACTATTTCAATATTTCTCTTATGAGGCATTTTAGAATGCATAATGGCCCGTGTTGCCTCCAATCCCGCAACCACGCCATAAGCCCCATCAAACTTTCCACCAGTAGGTTGTGTATCCAAGTGGGAACCGGTCATAACCGCAGGCAATTTCGGCTCAGAACCTTCGAGACAAAAGAAAAGGTTTCCCGCCTCATCGGCGGCGACACTTAACCCGTAGGCCTTTGCCCAAGTTATGCATAAATCACGTGCTGCAAATTCCTCAGGTGTCAGGGCTTGGCGGTTAACCCCCCCACCTTTGATTGCTCCAATCTCAGCCAGCTCCATTAAATTCGACCAGAGTCTCTCGATATTAATATGCTCCGCAGGAGTCATGTGTCGCTCTTAAATTTATTTTAATCCAGAAAGTAACGCAGATTTACCCAAATAATCTTGTTTTGCAGACCAGCCTCCTGATTCTGCCATAGCCAAGAACTCAACCAACATTAAATTAGTTAATGTTGGTTCTTCCAAATTAACAGTGTGACCAGTTCGAGGTAATATGCAAAGACCGGATCTTGGTAGGGTGCGTTTAAGAAATATCGATGGCTCAATGCACCAGTCATCTTCATCACCCACCACAACGAGAGCGGGGACATTCACTTTAAGAATTTGGTCCTCCATATCATAAAGCGAAGGGCGCTTTCGTTGAACGCCCAACATTGTCAGGGCAGCGCCCTCCGCGGAATGACTGGCCAAGCGTTCCTTAAAAGCTTGCCACCCCTTCAAATCCTTGTTTTTAAATTGTTGTCTGAATACCCCATTTGCATACTGCTCAGCCATTGCCTCTGAGCCAATTTCACGATATTTCTCTGCTAACATTTCAGAGTCCTTGGCATAGGCATCCTGTTGATCCTTGGGTGCACCATATCCACAGGATATCAATGCAATAGATAGTGCACTTTCCGGATACAAGATTGCAAAATGAAGTGCCGCAAACGCTCCCATGGAACAACCCACAATGTGCGCCGATTGTAGTGAATACCCGTCCAGCACTGCCTTAATATCTTCCGCTGCAATTTTTTGCGAGTACTGTTCTGGATCCTCCGGGACCCCTGATGGCGGGTATCCCCGCGCGTTAAAGGTTATACATTTATACCTCCTTGAGAGGGCTGCGATTTGCATCGACCAACTTTCAAGATTATCAGCAAATTCATGCACAAAAATAATTGCAGGGCCTTCTCCATGTGCTTCCGTGTAGAGTTTTATGCCATTTGTTTCAATAAAGGTCATGCTCAAATTGCCTTTACTTGTCCACCGTCTATGTCAAAGGATGCACCCGTAATATAGCTAGCCTTATTAGATGCCAAAAATACAACCATAGCTGCTAGCTCGTCGGGCTCTCCGTAGCGTTTTAAAACGGTTTCTGCTGTAAGGATGGCCGTAGCCTCTTTTACTGAGATGTTATCCTCCTTTGCTTTTTCCTCAGCGAGATAAATCATCCGGTCCGTAGCAAAAGGCCCGGGATTAACAACATTACATAAAATACCATCCGGAGCGCCCTCTTCCGACAAGGCCTTACTTATATTTTGAAGTGCTGCATTAGAGAACCCTGCAGTAATTGCATGAGCGTGGGGTTGGCGACCATGCGTACCTGCCATAAAGAGAATTCGACCCCCTTTGCCAGTTGATTGCATTACCCCGAAAGCTAGGCGGGCTAATCTAATTTGTGCAAAAATTTTGGTCTCTGCTGCTTGACGCCACATATCATCTGTCATTTCGAGAAACGGTGCCGTTGCCGCGCCAGCCGAATTGGCAATCAGGACATCCAAACCGTGTTTATCGGAAACCATCTCAATCATAGCAGTCGATTGTTCAGCTGATGTCACATCACATATGCAGCCCTCAACAAGGCCGCGCGTTTCTTCATTTAATTTATTAACAGCGCGGTTGACCTTCTCTTCATTACGCCCGGAAAGCGTTACTATCGCTCCCTCTAACGCAAACATTCGCGCTATTGAATATCCTAAACCACTGCTAGCTGCGCTAACGATTACTGATTTTTTATCGAGTCCTAAATCCATTATTTGCCTCGCTTTCAAATTCTATAATTATTTCATGAATTTGTTATTTTACTCGCACATTTTTCAAAAACCCTCGGGAATTTATTACAAAAATGCTCCACCCAATTTTCGGGCACCGTTGTCGAAATTTTAAGAAATACATCTTTCAAGGTCTCACTGTGATAGTCTGACGTTCGTATAAAAAACCCGCTTTTCAGCAGCTCATCAGCAATATTATTTGCAGAGCACCCACTTTCCTGGCAGTCAACCGCCAAAAAATTTCCATTGGATGGATATACAACCGTTTCAAAACCTCCCAAGCTTCCGAGCATTTTTTGAATTGACTCCTGGTTACGCCTTTGTATGAAGTTAACACCTTCCATCCATTCACCCTTAACCTCGAATGCCGCTATTGCGGCCAGCTGCCCAAGAATATTTGAACCGAGGATGTTTGGCTGATCTTCAATTAAATGTGTGAACAACATGTCATCAGCTACTATTGCGCCGGTCCTGAGGCCTGCTATGCCGAGCCATTTACTAAAACTATAAGTCGTAATCGTTTTCTCAGGGTAAATGTCTCGTACCAAATGATGATCGAGGGCAAAATCACGATAAGTGCAATCATGCACAATGAGAGCTCCGTGTTTCTTGGCGGTATGAGCAATTTCAGTTATCTCCTCCAATCCATAGCAAGAACCAAGCGGGTTAAGTGGATCTATCAAATAAATAATGGCTTTTTCTGATTGAGATAGTTGACTATCAAGCGCCTTGGCATCGATTTTATATTTTTTATTTTCATCATATATTGGAATTTGAGCGATTTTCGCCCCTTCATTCTGGCTAAAATTTAAGGGCCAAACCCAAGTGGGATCACTGGTGATCAGAGTGGTGTTCGTATTGCTTAAGCGCTTACACACAAGATACAGGCCTTCAACAGCACCATCCGTAATGAGCACCTGCGTGCCATTAGAGACCTTATTACCTAGTAAATCATTGAGTACTTGTTCACGAAGTTTCTCCATGCCCTGGGGTGGAGCGTAAAGATTATAACTCTGTTCATTTATACCTTTAAGAAGAGCTTCTTTTACCATCGGATGCGCAGGCAAGTGATTCGTATTCTGACCCATCCAAAACATGTCCGGAGACTTGTGTAACTCATCAAAACTTTGTGTCGTCTGAATTACCATTTTACAGTTCTATAACGTTTTTAGGACGCCGAGACACCGGAGAATATTCGGAGAAAGATGAATTCAATACAAACGAGACCGGTGAATAAAATTAATCCGACAATTAACAAAAAGCTTATCGCTGATAACGCTAGGGCGGTTTCAAGGCCAGACGCGGCAAAGCTTATTAAATAACCAATGCCAGATTGAGCGGTTACAAATTCACCAACAACAACCCCGATAATCGTCAACGTAAGACCAATTCGTAATCCCGTAAAAATCAAAGGCAAAGCGAAGGGCAAACGCACAGCAAAAAACGTTTGCCAACGACCAGCTGTGAGTGACTGGCAAAGTTTTAAATACGTATCACCTGTATTAAGGAGACCTGTAGAGGAAGCAACAACAATTGGAAATAACGCAAGACACATCCCATAAGCCAAGCGAGCCTCGGTCCCTACGCCAAACCATAATATAAACAAAGGAGCGAGAGCAATAGTGGGTATCAGGTTGAATAACACAAGGTTAGGAAAAATTGCCCGACGGGCAAAATAGGAAATTGTTATTATACAGGATAGTGACAGGCCTAAAATTGTGGAAAATATAAATGCAAGAAAACATTCGTAAAGCGTTCCCAAGGCATGTCCCCACATAAAATTGCGTTGTGCAATGAAGAGGTCAACAACATCCCCAGGCGGCGGCAGGATCACCGTAGGAACAAACTTTTGATCAACCAAATGTTGCCAGAAAAACACAACGAGAGAGAAAAAAGCGATTGGAAGAATGATTTGCCGGGCATTGGCAAAAAAATTGGATCGAGCTTTATTCAAAAGTGATTCTAGCATTTCTCTTTTTGATCTCTTTCTTGAATAATTTTCATTTATTTATTGCCAAACCAAATCTGTAGTCGATAGCTGGCGAAGGCTATCAAAGAATAGAAAAAGAGACCCACAATACACAAAAACAATACTGTCGCCAGCATCAGGTCAGTTCGCAGTTCACCGAAGGCGACCAAAATTAAAAATCCAAGGCCCTGTGAGGAAGTAATAAATTCACCTACAATCACTCCTATCATAGCCATTGTAATACTCATCTTCATGGCACTTATCAGATAAGGTAGTGCAAAGGGAAACCTTACCAAAAATAGTGTCTGCAATTTTGAAGCGGTAAGGGATTCGCATAGTTTCAAAAGAGATGGATCGGTATTTTTGAGGCCGGCGGTCATACTGATAATTATAGGAAAAATACTAATAAAAACTGCAAACCCCAGTCGCGACTCGAACTCAATACCAAGCCAAAGAACAAACATCGGAGCCCAAGCTATTTTAGGGACAATTTGAAATCCCACGATGTTGGGGTAAAGAGCTTCCTTGGCCCACGTCGACCACGTCATCAAAAGCGCCAGTGTAAGCCCAATAACACTGGCAAGCAGGAAACCACCAAGTGCAACCGAAGCGGTTGGCAGAATATTTTTAACTAAAAGACCCCAGTTATCAAAGATTGCAATAACTATCGCGCTCGGTCTTGGCAGAATAGATTTTGGATAATTTGTGTACCAAACAACAAATTCCCAAATAGCGATAATTGTAAAAAATAACAAAAACGGAAGAAAGCCGTCACGAACAGCCGTTAAAATTCTATTTTGGGGATTTGGCAAAGCACTCATTACTGTATTTTCTTTAACTACTAATGCTGCGAGTCAATCTTGCCACGCAAATAAGCGCAAATTTTGTTGAACTCCGGTGTTTCAACAAGTGAAAAATCTCTGGGTCGGTCGAACGGAACATCCAAGTTTTCAATAATTCTTCCTGGACGCGCACTCATAACCAGCACACGGTCAGAAAGAAACACCGCCTCTCTTATACTGTGGGTAACAAAAAGACCGGTTTTTTTGAATTCCTGCCACAAATCCATTAGAACCTGATTCATTTCGTCACGCGTTATAGCGTCAAGGGCACTAAAGGGTTCATCCATCAGAAGCAGGGCCGGATCATAGAGAAGGGCCCTACAAATTGCGACACGCTGTCTCATTCCACCGGAAAGCTGGGCAGGTTTTTTATCCAGAAATTGATCGAGCCCGACCCGACGCAATAGATCCTCTGCAATGGGCAAATATTTGTTTCGATCTCGTTTTAGTATTTTAACAGGAAACAACACATTCTCCAATGAAGTCTTCCAAGGGAGCAATGTGGGATCTTGAAACATCAATCCAATGTCTTCCCGCGGCTTGAGCATCGGTTGACCACCTATTGAAACACTGCCCTTAGTCGGATGCTCGAGGCCCGCAATCATCATTAAAAGTGTACTCTTTCCACACCCGCTAGGCCCCAACAAGGAAACAAACTCCCCTTCCGAAACGCTGCAATCTATTTGCTCAAGAGCCACAGTTTCATTAAGGCCGGGATTAAAAATCTTTTGGACGCCGTCCGCGTGAACATACCCTTCAGACTGCACAACAGTTTCACTTTTTACAGAAGATTCAGTCATATCTACACCCGACCCAACAGTTTGCAGCTAAATAAATATATGAACACGCGAACAACCCCCTAATGATTAACCGAGAGCCTTGGCCCCTGGTGCACCCAACTTCTTCATAAGCGCAAGTTCTTTGCCGCTCACTTTGTATTTATTGGTAACCATTTCATCTAAGTGCATGATTTTGCTCAAATCAGGAGCAGGATCACCCGGCTTGGCTAGATTTTTAACAACAAGGTCGACCATCTTTTGATACTTGGCGGGATCAACACTACCTAGACCCGTCGTAGCCATTTCCTTTGTAGTATTGATATAAGTATACAGGTCTATCTCAATATCAAATTGCTTTCGTTTTGAAGCGGTAATACCTGCTTCCGGCACTGCCTTGAGAAAGATATCCTTAGCCTCGTCATGGTTGGTCATGTAGTACTTAATTCCCTCCATGATGGCTCCTGTCACATCTGCACACATTGCCTTTTCTTTTGCATACATTTCGGGCTGCGTAATCAACATGTAACCATAGAACGGCATATTGAAATCTTTATAGAGGAAAGTACCAACGTCATACCCTTTATTAACAACATCGGGCACAACGGACGAGGCAAAACAAGAAATAAAATCCACTTTTTTCTGAAGCATCACACCGGTTCTGATTTTATTATCAACCTGAACCACGTTAACCTTGGACCAATCAAACCCGGCATTATTTCCAAAGATTGGCAAAAACGGATATTCTCCTGATTTAACAACAGAGCCACATTTTTTACCCTCAAGGTCCTTCGGGGTTTTAATGCCGGAAGATTTTAGAAAAACAACACCCATCGCTGAGCTGTAGCTACAGCAGGCTAGATATGCCAAGTTAATTCCTCTGACTGTCTGCAGAGACGCCGTCGGTGCAGAAGAAATACCAAAGTTAAATTTTCCCTGCCCAATCGCTTGCGCAGATGCAGTGGATCCAAAGCCACGGCTTATCTTTACATCTAGGCCAAGTTTCTTGAAAAAACCCTTTCCAGCGGTCGTATAAATCCAAGCACTGCCGCCATTAGGAATCCACGACTGCGTAAAAGTAATATTTCTCATTTTCTTTGCATACGCCATTGGCGCAATACCACTAGCTAAAATGGATGCCATACCGACACCGGTACCTTTTACAAATTTCCGACGACTAACGCCTTTTGATTTTTTATTAATATCCATGATCTTTCTTATTCCTCCGTTTACGAAAAGTTTCAAAACCATAGTGGACGCCAAACTTTCTGACACTCCACAAATATAAATAACGCAAGACCCATGCCAAAATAGCATTGATTAAATAAATCCAGACAACAGGTTTTATTCTAAAAGTCCCCCTGAAATAAAACACCAGTCCAATTGAAACATTTCGTTAAGAAACACACAACCCAATAGAACTCTCTTATTTTCATTAAATTGTTTTTTTTGGAGATTGGTAACACTTTAAGTGTCCGAAGAAGTAACATTATGCTTAATATTTAAGCAGGATTTGGCAACTTTTAGAACCACTGTAAATATTGGTGGAGGTAAGCGGAATCGAACCGCTGACCTTCTGATTGCGAACCAGACGCTCTCCCAACTGAGCTATACCCCCTGCCATTAAATGGAAAATGACGTAAGACAGTGATCAATGTCAAGAAATCGCCAGCGCAGTCATCAAGCTAATCTTGAATTGGCGCAATTGGATGATTAAGATTTGTTTTATATATCCGTATTTTTTAATTTATTGACCAAACAAGGAGATCCAAAACTATGATCATCATCGACCCTCTAATTCGTGTCGCGATCATGGCGGTAGATCTTTATATTTGGATTATCATAATAGGTGCAATTTTAAGTTGGCTTGTAGCATTTAAAATTATTAATACGTCTAATAGTCTAGTGTATACTATAGCTGACTTTCTATACAGAATTACCGAGCCAGCCCTAAGACCGATTCGCCGGCTCATGCCAAATTTTGGAGGCATCGATATTTCGCCAGTTATATTAATTTTAGGTCTAGTATTTCTTCAGATGGTTTTAGGTAATATCCATAATGCACTAATAACTGGCTAAAAAGCCTAAAATGTTAGGATACCCCCAAATGGCCGACGCTTGTATTATTGACGGCAAAAAATTTTCAGCGGAGCTTCAGGAAGATATTAAGCAACGCACAAATATTTTGAAAAAAGAACACAAAATTATTCCGGGTCTCGCAACTGTGCTAGTTGGAGAGGATCCGGCCAGCGAAATTTATATAAAAAATAAGGAAAAAAGAATAACCGAAGTGGGAATGGTTTCCTATGGTAAGCGCCTACCCAAGGATATTTCTGAAAAAGATTTATTGGCTGTAATAGGCACACTCAATAAAAATCCCGATATAAATGGTATTTTAGTACAGCTACCATTACCTCACCAAATTTTTGAAAAAAATATTATCGCAAGTATTAATGCCCACAAGGATGTTGACGGGTTCCACCCCTTGAATGTCGGCGCCCTTTCAAATGGCAACGAAGGGGTAGTACCTTGTACGCCTCGGGGCTGTATGATCCTAATTGATAGTGTATGTAAAGACCTTACTTCCAAAACTGCTGTCATAGTTGGTAGATCGAATATTGTGGGGAAACCTTTAGCCCAATTACTCCTCAGAGCCAATTGTACTGTCACAGTCGCTCATTCTCATACAAAAGACCTACCGGATCTTTGCCGCTCAGCTGATATTTTAATTGCAGCCGCCGGCCAGCCAGAGATGATAAAGGGCGATTGGATCAAACCAAAAGCCATCGTAATTGACGTCGGAATTAACCGAAAGAAAACTCAGAACGGAACAAACCGGTTAGTTGGTGACGTAGATTTTGAAAAAGCATTAAAAGTGGCGGAAGCCATTACGCCTGTACCCGGCGGGGTCGGACCAATGACAATAGCTTGTTTATTAGAAAATACATTGCTTGCCTGTTGTTTGCAGAATGGG
>CEUQ01033230.1_pt1 | contig 15072 bp, 12 predicted proteins | sample 361491 | NCBI WGS metagenome assembly CEUQ01 (sample SAMEA2622796, study PRJEB7988) | marine metagenome | biome: marine biome (ENVO:00000447); feature: marine epipelagic mixed layer (ENVO:xxxxxxxxx); material: "saline water (ENVO:00002010), including plankton (ENVO:xxxxxxxx)" | depth 120 m | reverse complement strand
CGGCTTTGTTTTCCAATAGTTCCCTTCATCTTTATAATGTTGTTGTACCCTTGTGGACAGCCACTTTAACGCAGGATCCATTAATAATTGGGATTGTATTGGGGGCAAGGCATGTTTTGCCAATGCTGTTCCTAATTCATGGCGGTGCAATGATGGATCGGTTTGGTATCCAACGTGTTATGCTTGTTTTTGCGGGGGCGTCAATTTGCATTCCTATTCTATATCCAGCGGTGCCACTAATACCTGCACTCATTTTGTTCCAAATGTGTGGTGGTATGGCGGTAATGACGACCTGGATAGGTTCCCAGTCGCTTACTGGAAGCCTAATGAAGGGTCACCCAAAATATACGGGTCGCTTGACGTTAGCGACCCGGGTTGGGACGATATTTGGTCCGCCAATTGTAGGTGCCATTTGGGATTTTTCGGGTCCCTGGTGGGCATTCCTATTTTTGAGTATTTGGGCCGTTTTAACCTTTCTATTCACTTGGTTAGTGCCGATTCAAGAAAAGCTGGCACGTGATATAGTGCTCGAAGACCCACGCTTGGCTAAAAAGATCAGGGGCATTATGCCTCAGATCGGTGATTATCTTGATGCGTTTCGCCTGATTGCTATTCCCGCGATCGGGTTAGTGTTTATGGTAACTATCCTCCGACATTCAGGAGTTGCAATTCAATCGAATTTTTACGTCATTTATCTAAATGGGATAGGGATTTCCGGTACACTAATTGGAATTTTATTTTCTGTACTCGGTTTGGTGGGCGGGTTAGGTGCGATCAGCACAGGTTGGTTGGCAAAACGCTTCTCAAATCGGCTTATTCTACTTTCTTCTATTGGACTGGGTGTTTTCATGATCACGATTACCCCGGCCATTGCTTGGACGGGTTTTAATCTTGATCCATCACCAATAATAAAAATCTTTGAAGATTTGGGAATTCTGGTTGATTGGCATCCCATCGCGGGAGTTTTCGGACTTTATGTTCTTTTTTTACTAGCCATGGCAATTAGAGGAGCTACATCTGGTGTTGCTCAGGCCATGGAAATTTCTATTGTTGCTCAGGCAGCGGGCGCGGCACAGGGTAAGGGCGCAGGTCTAAGGGTAACAGCTGGACGGGTAGCAGCCGTATTTCTGCCTATTATTATGGGTGCCGTGGCAAAACTTTTTGGGCTTGAGGTGTCATTTTTTATCGTTGGTGGTGCAATCTTGTTGATACTTGGACTGCTCGCCATGCGCGATCCTGACGTGAGGCCGAAACTTGATACCTAACTTATAATATGTGTCACTATTCTTGAGTTAAAATAGGATCCTTAATTCCAGAATATATTAACGCATAACAGTTTTGTGATTAAGCAATAATTGGTAAATTTTTATAAGTTCTGGGTATTATTCTAATCATTTTATAGGCGAAAGAAGAATTGTAATGTCTGAAAACATTTCCCTCGAAGGGGCACATACCCCAAATTTTAATGATGCAGGCTTGTCAAATTTGAGCACTCGTTATCTCGAAGTTGAAAAATTGCCTTGGGCTAATACTGTGTACGATGGGATTGAAATGAAAATCTTATTCAAGGATTCTCAAAGTGGTACAATGACGGCTCTTTTTCGTTGGCAGGCAGGGGCAAAATTACCTATGCACGAGCATACCGATATTGAGCAAAGTTACGTACTTGAAGGAAGTCTCTGTGATTTTGAGGGGGAATGCAAAGCTGGCGACTATGCATGGAGGCCAGCAGGAAGTCAGCATGAGGCCTGGTCTCCCAATGGATGTTTATTGTTGGCTATGTTTTTAAAACCGAACAGGTTTTTAGAGGGCCCGGAATCTGAGCAATAGAATGCATACTTAAATTCCGATGAATAATTTTTCTATCAGAACGGTCTGCGGCGTAAAATCTTGTTCTTTGCCACGGTGGCGATTTAGGTGAGTGTAAAGAAAAACAGGCGAGGGGGGTTGGTTGGTGCCTTCTCTCATCGTAATTTCGCCATTTTCGCTATCGGTAATTTTCCGTCGCAATGTGGGGTCTGGGCTCAACGTCTTGCAATTGGTTGGTTAACCTGGGAGTTGACTAAGTCCCCTTGGTGGTTGGGCCTCATGGGTTTTGCTGATTTAATTCCCGTGGTTCTGCTAAGCCCGCTTGCAGGTTATCTTGCTGATCGGTTTGAAAGAATAAAATTGGCTAGAATTATCCAGTTTATGAATGTGGGCGTTACCACTATGTTAACAATCATCGCTTTTGCAGGATTGTTGAATGTAGAACTTCTTCTCCTTTTTGCTTTCATCACGGGAATTGACCATGCTTTATTTCAACCGATCCGAACTTCTCTACCTCCGGCATTAGTCCCCCGAGAAGATTTGCCAGCGGCAATAGCCTTCGGCGGATTTACATGGAATTCGGCCAGGCTAATCGGCCCAGCTGTCGGTGCCGTGATTTTAGAAAATTTTAATGTCGAGGCTGTCTTTCTTATTAACACATTTCTCTATCTCTGGTTTTTTACTGCTCTATGGATGGTGAAAGTAGCGCCGCATGCGGAGCGAGAGCCGTCAGGGCTTTCCATTATAGGAGACATAATTGCAGGCTATAGATATGCAACTTCACATCCCTTAATTAGGCCGTCACTCATAATCCTTTTTGGCTCATCTTTCCTGACGAGACCGCTAGTGGAGTTATTACCGGGTCTCTCCTCCTCGGTATTTCATCAGGGAGCCGGTGGGCTTGCTATTTTAACATCGTCCATGGGGATCGGAGCGGTCTTGGCGGGGATTACTATAGCTCAACGTGGAAAATTTGAGGGGTTGGCGACGATTACAACCTATGCGGTTTTAGTTGGTGCCATGGTGTTAATGATCATCACAAATACCAGCCATTTCGGTATAGCTATTTTGGGGATGATACTTTTCGGAATTCAGTATTCTTTGGTTGGCACTTGCGTTCAGTCAATAATTCAGGCCGTATCGGAGGATAAAATGCGTGGCCGGGTTTTGGCTTTGTATGGATTAATCTGGATTGGTGGAGCGGCGATTGGCTCAGTGGTTATGGGCGCTCTTTCAGAAGTTTTTGGATTAACCAGACCCCTCGCGGTTAGCGGGGCAATTTGCTTAGGTGTCTTTTTATATTCATATTTTATGAAAAACAAAATCGAGAGCCAGATTATTAAACATCAAACTCGGGACTAGTCCTTCACTTTCCATTTTCCATGAAAAATAAGTCGTTTGGTTCATCTACATCAAATGTAAGGTTGGGTCGCTTTACGATTGATATCTCACAGCCTGCTCTACCGGCATCCTCTTGGTGTTTTTTAAAGCTTCCCTCGCCAAATGAGAATGGAATGGCATCCAAAGGTTCTAGAAGTAGGGCATTGGTTCCTAATAATCTTTTATCTGGCGCGATTACCACCGATGGGGAGTGTTTTGCAATGGATTGTAGTAAAATATTAATATCTTCGGAATTTATTTTGGCGAGATCAGAAGGCAATACTAATATGGTAGTTGCATTTAAACTTTTTGCGGCCTTTCGAGCTATATCTAAAGCTTGATTTAGGTTTGATTTGTTTTCTTCTAAAATGGCATGTGCCCCTACTTCTTCTGCTATATCGAGTGCGTGAGGGTCACGGCTAACAACTATTACTTCTTCAATGGATTTCGTACTAAGAGCAATATTTAGAACATGCAAAAACATAGTCCTATTAAGTACCATCCGTTTTTTATGTGAGAGGGCCTTGGAAAGGCGGCTCTTTCCTTCTGAAAAGGGTTTTACGGGAATGATGGCTACAACGGACATCGTATTTAGATACTTTTAATAAGAGAGAGTGTCAGCAAATTTTATGGTTTTAATTGCAAGCGTTTTTTCATCATTATCTGATTGCATCAAGGTTTGGCATACTTTGACCTTTAAGCCTGTCGCGGTAATAGTGTCACGTAAACTAGTATCTCTTTCATCAATAATTATCCCATCAATCAATTTTCCATAATGTTCTACAATACCTACAGGTGAAGATGGCAAACCGATTTCACGCATCATTTTTGCAGCGGGTCCCTTTACTGCCTCGCCCGCAATAATCGGTGAAACAGCGACGACTGGAACTTTCGTCGATGTAATTAAATCCCTGACTCCGGGAACGTTTAAAATAGGGTCTATGCTTACAAAGGGATTAGAGGGACAAATAACTATAGATCTGAGATCAGGGTAGGTCAGAGTTTTTCTAAATTTTGGAGAAGGTGTAGCAGTTTTTATTCCCTTGTAATGAACACCTGTAAAAGTCGGCTTGCAACGCAAGCGGACAAAGTAGTCCTGAAAAAAGAAGTCACCTTCGACTGTATCAACGATGGTCCCTACCCGATGATCTGTCATCGGGACAATAGAATGAGAAACGTTATGTTTACGGCATAGAGCTTGAGTAACCTCAGACAGGGTTTGTCCTTCAGAAAGGCGTTTTGTGCGGTCGATGTGGGTAGCAAGGTCTTTATCTCCGAGTTTAAACCAATCATCACCGCCCACTTCCTTAAGTGTATTCATGAAGTTCCATGTTTCCTGACGAATACCCCATCCGCGTTCGAGGTCGTTTATACCGGCTAGCTTGTAAAGTGTGGAATCGAGGTCTGGGCAAATAAAATAACCTAGATGCATAAAATCATCTCCGGTATTTACCACAATTGTTAGTTCCTCGGGTCTAAAAGTATGAGCGAGCCCGTTTGCGAGTTTTGCACCTCCGACACCTCCCGTTAGGACAAGTATCATTTTGGTTATCTTTTACTCAACGGAATAAATCCTGTTCTTGGGCACGAATGAGGTCGCTAGCACTTCCTTGTCCTTGTCCTTGTCCTCCAACGTACCCTCGAATGTGTACTACCGGATATCCTTCGTTAGCTGCCCCCATCAATACGGAGGCTGCTGCTGCTAACTCATCTGCTAAACCTATTTGTGTTGCTTTTAGAGGTCGGTCGAAAAGGTCAGGGTGTCCATTCATATTTAAAAGAGCATCAATCCCAGCTGTCCCGATGGCGATTCCAACCGTTCCATTTCGCCAAGCACGGCCAACACTATCGTTAATAATTATACCTATATCAGCACCTGAAATGTTTTTAAAAGCTTTTCGAAGAATAGCGCAGCTTGCATCCGGATTTTTGGGGAGTAAAAGAACACGTTGCCTTAAGTTACCTGTTTTATCATCTTGAACGGACCGGATATTAGATGAATCTATACCGGCATTTGCCATGATAATGCCAAGATTGTGTTCCACAATCAAAACTCCCGCACGTTTTCTAACGACGCATTTTGATTCAGAAAGAATAAGTTCAACGAGACGCGGGTCTTTTCCTACTTCTTTTGCAAGTTCTGCGGCGGCTTGGGACGGGAAAACTGTATCCAAGGTAACATAACGGCCTTCTGACTTAGATATAATTTTTTGTGCTAAAATAATTATATCCCCTCTTTTCAATACAAGGCTGCACCGTTCCAATCCATCTTTGATTATCTTAACTAAATCATCGCCAGCCTCAATCAGAGGGATACCAGGGAGTGCGGTGATAGATAGATTTTGGGATGTTCTCAATGCACTTCCGGCTTCCGTGGTTTTCTCTAACGCATCCATAATTTAATGCTCATGGTTATCAGTTCCATCCGTAATGCGGATGCCTGCACCTTTGATTTTGTGTGCCCGGTTGATGAAAATTAACACCGATGTCAGTGCTTCGGCGGCAGTGGCGTTTGCTAAGGGACCCGCATGCCAGCCTTTCATTCCTGCGGCTGCAGCCAGTTTGACTACTACTTCGCGGTCAGCCCTTTTGTTTCCACAGATGAGAACATCGCAATCGATGTTGTACTCTAGGTTAGATAAATGCTGTGCCGCGATATTTTGAAAAGCCGCGATTACAGATACATTATCTCCCAGCATATTTTGGGCTGCGACAACTGCGGAACCATTTTCGGGTAACTGAACCGTACCGACTTTCGGTGGTACTAGAGGGGCTGTGACGTCCACTAAAATTTTATTTTCTAAAGCTTTAGAAATACTCCTGATGGTCTCAAGCTGGTGTGCGTAGGGCACGGTGAGTACAATTACGTCACCCCTTGTGGCAGCCTCTAAATTGCTGGTTCCCTCAATGCTTGCGAAATTCGTTATTTTGATTAATTTATCCCGTATTATGTTAGCGGTTTGTGCAGCGCGGTTCTCATCCCGGGAACCAATTATTAGAGAATAACCTGCTTTATACCAACGCATCGATAGACCGATACCCTGATTTCCGGTGCCCCCAATGACAGCAATAGTCGGTTTTTTTTTAGACAATGAATTATCCTTATGCGGTCGCGGCTAATGGTGCAGCATTAAAAGATATCCTTAATCTATCCTCGGTAACAGCGTTGTAAAGGGTAGTTCTCTGCTTGGGGTAACGGCCGGACGCTTCAATCATTCTTTCCATTTGTTCTGGGTGTCGTTCCTGCCCATGTATTGTGCCGGCTGCGCGAGATATGCTTTCATTCATCAAGGTACCGCCCACATCATTGGCTCCAGAATGAAGGCATGCCTTGACACCGGCGCCTCCCATCTTAACCCAAGACACTTGTATATTTCGAATAAAGGGATGCAATACTATACGCGCCACTGCATGCATCAAAACGGCTTCTCGAAATGTAGGACCCGGCCGGGCGCGCCCTTTTAGATAAATCGGAGATTCCATGTGGACAAAGGGCAAGGGTACGAATTCTGTAAAACCCATGGTTTTCTCTTGGAGAGCTCTTAAACGCAGGAGATGCCGAGCCCAGTTTTTAGATTGATCAACGTGTCCGTACATGATTGTGGCGGTGGTATGAAAACCTAACTCATGGGCAGTTTCCATGATTGAGAGCCATTCGTGTGTATTAAGCTTGTCTGGACATAAGATAGTCCGAACATCATCATCCAAAATTTCCGCCGCAGTACCCGGCAGGGATTTTAAACCAACCTCTCTTAAACGCAGGAGGAACTTTTCAATCGTGAGCCCAAGAGTTTTGGCACCTTGGCTGATTTCCAAAGGAGAAAAGGCATGAATATGGATATCGGGGGCTGCCTTTTTTACTTCTTCACAAATTTCTAAATAAGTTTTCCCCGTATACTCCGGGTGAATTCCTCCTTGTAAACAAACTTCGGTAGCACCGCGCGCCCAAGCCTCTTTGACGCGTCGACCGATTTCATTTTTGTCAAGCATGTAAGGTTTTCCACGCAGATTTTCATGAGTTTTACCCTTTGAAAATGCACAGAATGTGCACTGGTAGGAGCATATATTCGTGTAATTAATATTGCGGTTTACGACATAGGTCACAGTGTCGCCAATTGCACTCTTACGAATATTGTCGGCGGTTTTACATACATAATCAAAATCAATATCGCGCGCCTCAAATAGCCTACAAATATCATTCTCACTTAAGGAATGACCCGCAGAAGTTTTGTCTAAAATATTCTTTATATCTGGAGTGACCGTCTTTCGTTTGCTCTTAAAAACTGGCCTGTGTGCATTTTTACCGGGTGCCCAATTCTCGGTCCTTGCCAAACCATCTGCGTCACACTTGCTTAATGCTTTGCCAGCTATTTCTAGTGTCATCCAGTATGCATGTTCCCTGATAAATTTGGGATAAACGGCCAGCCTTTCAACCAGTATCTTGCCGTGTGCGGCCGATTGTTGGGCGAGTTGCTCGATTTCTGGCCACCCAGCTTCCGGATTAACGTGATCCGGTGTTACGGGGGAAATGCCACCCCAGTCGTTTAGACCAGCGGCAATAAGTTCTGGATAGACTTCTGGGCTCAGGTTTGGTGGAGCCTGAATATTCATCTCCGAACCGAGTATTAGTCGAGAGCAGGCAATAGTCCAAAGTAAATCATCAAGATTCGGTTCCGGTGCATCGGCCATTCGAGTGGCAGGTTTGGCTCTAAAATTTTGAATAATTACTTCTTGAATATGCCCGTATTTTTTGTGAATTTTTTTTATCGCTAATAAAGCTTGGAGCCTGTCAACCAGTCTTTCGCCTATACCAATTAAAATACCAGTAGTAAAAGGGACCCTCGCCTGACCCGCCAAAGTCAAAGTTTTTAATCGAGCACGAGGCAATTTATCTGGTGAGCCGTAATGCACCCCTCCTGGCTCGCAGAGACCCGTTGCAACTGATTCTAACATCATACCCATAGACACATTAACAGGCCTAAGAAGTTTGATGTCTTTCGAAGTCATGACACCTGGGTTGGCATGAGGAAGCAAACCGGTTTTTTCAATTACCGATTTACATGACGCAGCAAGATATTCGATGGTGCTCTTATATCCTAAATAATTAAGCGCATCTCGCGCTGCGCTATAGCGCAGTTCGGGTTTGTCTCCTAAGGTAAAAAGGGCTTCCTTACAACCTTTCTCCTTCCCCCTGCGTGCAATTTCCATAACCTGATCAGGGAGAAGGTATGGTGTTTTTACCTTGCTCGGCGTGGTTGCAAAGGTACAGTAACTGCAACTATCCCTACATAAATTGGTTAAGGGAATAAATACTTTTCGAGAATAGGATAGGCGGTCGGCGTGGCCAAAATCGCGCAAAGCGGCGGCTTGCGCCATTAATTTATGGAGGGGTGTATTTAAAAGATAATCGCTAGAAATTTTTTTTTCCAAGAGATGCATTCCAATTCGGATGACGTCGTTTAATAATATGACCATACTGCTGATCGACGTTTAGGAAAAGAAGGGTATGAGAGCATTTTAGATAAATGAATATAAAAAAGATTGCGGTTCTAGGCGCTGGACACGGAGGTTATGCCGCTGCGGCTGAACTAACTGCTCGTGGTTTTGAGGTGCGTTTACATGGGCGACGCCAAGAAACCTTGGACCCCCTGCGAGAGGAGGGGGGGATCAAGACAAATGGAATTCAAAAGGGCGTTTTCCCGATTGCTTTAGCTACGACTGAAATAAATAAAGCGATTGAAGGGGTGGACCTTATAATGCTGGTGGTGCCATCAGTGGCTCATGAAAACTATGCTAGGGTGTTAGCCCCATTGTTAACTCCGGAGACCCCGATTTTTGTTAACCCCGGACATACAGGCGGAGCACTGCATTTCGTTAATGAGTTGAGAAAGGCGGGTTATATTGACCAAGTCAAAACTTGTGAGACTGTTACACTTACCTATATTTGTCGAAAGACCGCGCCTAATACTGTCGATATATTTTCCTTTACAAAGAACCTAAAGTTTGCGGCATTTCCCGGAAAATTTGCACCCGAGATGTTTGAGCTTGTAAAACCCCTCTATCCGGAGATTACTCTTGTAAGCAGTGTCCTGGAAACCGCGCTTACCAACATAAATGCAGTGTTTCATGCTCCCGGGATGTTGATGAACGCAGGATGGATTGAAGATACTGGTGGAGACTTTTTATTTTACAGAGAGGGTATCACCCCTGCTATAGGCAGGGTAATAGCTGATCTCGATTCAGAAAGAATGGCAGTTGCGAAAGCACTTGGGGTCCCCACGGCGAGTTTTCTCGATAATTTCTACCAGGCCGGTTTAACCACCTTAGAAGCCAAGGAATCCGGAGATATTTCGAAGGCCTGCTATGAAAGCGAGGCGAATGTTAAGATTCAGAGTCCGTCGACGCTTGATCATCGCTATATTCATGAGGATGTCGGGTACGGCTTGGTGCCATTTGCGAATTTCGGTCGGCTTGCGGGGATCGAAACACCAACAATTGATGGAATTATTCATTTAACCTCTGAAATTATGGAAATTCCCTATCTATCAGAAGGGCTTTCTCTTAATGCGATGGGGCTCAGCGGACTTGATTTGGCCGAAGTTTGGCGCTTTGTTGAGGATGGAGAATGACGAAAAAAATTATTGAAAAGATAGCGATTTTTGGTGCTGGGGGTGGCGGCACCTCTGCGGCGGCCCATCTTTCTACTCTTGGTTTTGAGGTAAGGCTGTATAGCCAGGATGAAAACGCGCTCAAACCCTTACAAGAAATTGGCGGGGTTGAATTCGATGCCCCTTTTGGAAAGGGGCTTGCAAAATTAGCAATGATAACCAGTGATGCAGCCGCCGCAATGCAGAATGCAGATCTTGTTATGGTGGTTAGTCCAGCACATTTGCATGAGAAATGGATTTCCGCAGCTGCCCCTTATTTAAAAGAAAATCAAACACTCTTTGTGTCTCCCGGTCATACGTTGATGCTCATTCCTCACATTTTGCGATCGCACGGTTTGAAGAAACCCGTATTTTGCGAAACAGCGACTCTTCCTTACCTTTGTCGTCGGGTTGGACCGACGAAATGCCGTATTTCTCGCGTGTCTGATTTTATGGTTTTTGGTGGTTTTCCAGGTGTAGAAAGTGAAAGGCTGTACCAAATTGTCAAGAGTGTTTATCCCTCAATCAGATTGTTTTCCAATGTTTTAGAAACGGTATTTCCATATGGTAATGCAATCCATCATCCACCGGCTCTTTTATGCAACGCTGGCAGGGTTGAGGCAACAGAGGGAAAATTTCGTCATTATTTTGATGGTATTACGCCATCTGTAGGCAGGCTTATTGATGCCGTGGATCGAGAACGGCTGGCTGTGGCAAAAGCCCTTGGAGCAGAAACTATGCCCTTTGTCGAATTGTTTTATCGGATGGGTTATACAACTGAAGAAGCTAGGGCCTCGGGTCTTGCTTACGAGGCCTTTCATAGAAGTGAACCGGATAAATGGATACCAGCACCACCCAAACTGGATCATCGCTACTTCTTGGAAGATGTCCCCTACGGCCACATAATATATTCTGAACTAGGTCGGTTAGCGGATGTTCCCACTCCGACCATTAATCATATTATTCACCTAGCCTCCGTGGCCCTAGGAAAAGATCTTAAAGCAGACGCATTGACCCTGGAGAAAATGGGTTTGGCTGGAATAACGAAGGAAAAATTTCTTAGTCTAATTAAAAACGGCTTTGATGATTAGGGAGAAAATTTGATGGCGATAAGATTAGGTATGCGATTTGACGGGTTTGATCCTGTAGGGGAAACCATAGAGGTGGCAGCTCAGGCGGAGGAGGCCGGGGCAAATACTGTTTGGATGGCGGAACACCTTGGTTACCGGGAGGCCGCTGTTTCTTGCATGGCGTTTGCTCTTAAAACGAAACGTGCCATGGTAGTACCTACCGCTGTAATGCCATATCTATGGCATCCCGTTCCTACAGCTATGCAGTTTGCTACTATGGCCGAAGCTGCACCGGGAAGGGTTGGCATTTGTATTTCGGTTGGAAACTTGCTTAATCTGAGAGAATCCGGTGTTCCACACCCTGAAAAGCCAGTTCGTGTTATTCGTGAATATGTAGAAGCCCTTCGATCATTGTGGGCTGGCGAGACGGTTGAACAAGAGGGTTTAATTTGGCAGTTGCGTGGTGCGCGCCTTGCTTTCAAACCACCTGGTCCGATTCCTATTTTTGTTGCATCGACGGGGCCTCAAGTCCTCGGCTTGGCCGGCCGGATTGCAGATGGTGTTCTTTACTCTGGTGGATTATCTCTAGCTTCAATTCAGAAATGCGCTAAAAATGCGGAAGTCGGTATTGCTAAAGCGGGGCGCGACCCCTCAGAGGTGCGAAAAGCCGGGTTTGTTTACTTTGCCTGTTCGAAAAATGGTACTGATGCTATTGAGGCTAATAAGCGCAAAATTGCTTTCCTTTTCCGCAATTCCGCTCAAGCAGATAATATCGCCTCGGTGGATATGGAGATAGATCATGAGGCAATCATGTCGCTCGTCCGGGAACGAAAAATCGATGAAGCGGCACAGATGATTCCTTCTGAAGCTGTTCCCATGTTTACTGTGGCGGGGAGGCCTGATGAATGTCGCAAACAGTTGCAGGCTTATATCGATGCAGGGGTTGATGAACCGGTGATAGAGGTTAGTGGAACGGAAGAGGAAAAAACCTTGGCATTAGAAGTAATTCGCGAATTTACTCAGGGGCAATAAAAAATATCTGAAGATAGTTTTTAAAATCACTGAAGTGGTGTGGTGAATTTCTTGCAGACCAAAATATTAAAACACTTGAGGAAATTTTTCGATTCCGCCGTGGCAATGCGGTCCAATTATGTTCTCCAACAGTCAACTGATCCGGTAGAGATCGTCGGTATTTGTAATATCAGAGAGCAATTTAGTGCCATTATTAGTAACGGCAACCATGTCCTTAAGTTGCAAACCGAAACCGTATCCGCTTTGGTAAACAAGGGGTTCAATACCAAGCACCATTCCCTCTTTTAGTTCATAATCCTCGTATTTGCCGAGATAAGGGTCTTCATGCAAATGCAATCCGATCCCATGACCAACGAATGAAATGGGCGGCAGTTTCAGTTCACTGAATTTTTCAATAAAACTTTCATACACCCGTTTGGCGCTAGCTCCGGGTTTGATGGCATCAAGAACACGGTATTTACATTCAACTAAATTAGCCCATATCTCTGATGCTTTTTTTGGAGGGTCTCCGACGGATGCTGTACGACAAACACCGGCGTGGTAACCATTAATTACTGAAAAGATTTCGACGCGGCATATGTCTCCTTCCTCCAGTATACGGTTTGTTGGACCGACGTTGGGTAATTCTGATCGTGGTCCCGTTGCCACGATCATAAGTTTAAAATCTTGCGCGCCTTGTTCATAAACGGACCGGGTAAGGGCTGAGGCAATGTCCATTTCTGTCATACCAGGTGTAACGGCATCGAAAGATGCGCCAATCGCAGTATCTGAAATACGAGATAGACGATGGAGTAGTTCTATCTCTTCTGGCGTTTTAATTTGGCGAAGATCATCAAAGATTTTATCAGCGGCAATAAAGTCGGCTTTGGGAAGTAAGGCATGAAGTTTTTTAAAATCTGATGTGGGTAGATAGGACAATTCAATTCCCACTTTGCCAGTTTCACAACCAAGGTCAGAAATCAGCTGTGCCAATGTAGCCATAGGATCATCGGTGAACTCCCCCCAAATTCGAATATCAGAATCAGGTAGTTTTCCCCGCACTGTGGTTTCTTCCATATCTACGGCGACAATTCTGGATGTTCCCGCCGCATTTACAGCGCATACTGCATGACGCCACCGCATCAGGGGCTGTGATGGCACAACGAAACCAGTACCATAGGCGAAATTCTCTGGTGAGATTGCGATTAGTAAATCAAGCCCATACGCAGCCATCGCTTCTCTCTGTTTTTTTACGACTTCTTTGCGCATGTTGGTAGTTCCTTTTTTTATGGGTGATGTTAGGTGTTCATTGCCGACTTCTTGATAGGTGTAAAATTATTCACTTTTGCAGGGGGTCTGCTAATCGCTTGGCCAATCGTCGGACAATTGTGCCGGCGACGCGGCGGCGGTACCACGGTTTTGCCGTTGTGGTTCGCATGGGTTTAGACACGCTCTGAACCAACTCAGCGATTTGATTTAGCAGTGTGTCATCAAAAGTTTTACCGTTAAATTTATCCAAATTTTCTAATAGTTGAGGGTAGGGATTTACGGCGGTAAGTCCGATCCTAATCTCTTCCACTACATTACCTGTTTGTTTAAGCCAGACTGCGGCGCCTGCAAGCGGAAAATCAATGGATCCTCGAATTCGTGCTTTTTCATAAGAACTCCTAACGTTGGGCTCTTTTATTGGTAAATGTATAGAGAAAAGTAATTCACCGGATTTCAGCGCCAAATGGTTCATACCATCGTCTTTATAGAGTTGTGCTAATTTAATTCTTCTAAATCCATCGGTACTTAATAAATCCACTTCCGCATTATGAACTAGTGCGGCTGGTGCGACGTCCCCGGAGAAACTTGCAAAACAGCGATTGCCACCAGGGGCAACATGACAAACGTTTCCGCGTTCCTTGAGACAATAGTCATTAGATTTACGCCACCACTCTGACTGGTTGTAGAACAGGCAGCGTGTATCTAAGCAAAGATTACCACCAATAGTTCCATAACTTTGATGGGTCGGGCCGGCTACTGCGGCGGCTGCCTCAGCAATAGCATTGGCATTTTCTATAATGTTTTTGTCGTTTGAGAGTTTATCTAGTGTGACGGCGGCACCAATATGAATTCCGTCATCATCTACTGTAATTGACTGGAGTTCTTCAATGCCGGAAAGTTCAATAAGTGCAGGAGGTTGTTCGATACCACGCCGGATATTTACGATTATATCGGTGCCGCCCGCGACATAGCGAGCACCATCATTCTTTGTCATAAGTTTTAAAGCATCTTCTATATTTATCGGACGGTGAAGAATAAAGTCTGGCATTAACTCCATTATAGGCTCAACTCCCGTTTTCCTGATTTGGGTTTTTTCGTTTCTTTTTTTCAAGAAGTTCCATCAAGCGGTCAGGCGTAATTGGTAATTCATTAACCCTAATGTCAAGTGCATCCGCGATGGCGTTTGTTAGTGCGGGCAGAAAACCGGCGAGTGAAGCCTCGCCCGCCTCTTTGGCCCCAAAGGGGCCGTGAGGGTCTATGGATTCCACAATATTTACATCTATTGGGGGACTCTCGATGATCGTGGGCACCCGATAATCAAGCATGTTCCCGGTGATACCTAACCCATTATGGTAACGTGTTTCTTCCGAAATGGCCTGCCCCATACCCATCCAGACCGAACCTTCTATTTGGCCTTCCACAGAAAGGGGATTTAGAGCTCTTCCACAATCATGTGCCACCCAAACCTTTTCAACATGAATTTGCGCGGCATCCGGATCAATAGATACCTCTACAACTTGTGCGGCATAGGAAAAAGCCATTGTCCCCCCAATGGCCGCACCACGATATTTATCTCCACCCCAGCTTTCGGGAATTGTGTCAAAATTACCCTTTGCCGTAATTGTTCCTGTACCTTCTAGAGCCGCATAAACGACCTCATCAAAAGTCATGCCCTGATCTTGAGATCCGGCACGATAGATTTCCCCCAGACATTCAACATCTTGAGGCTGCACATCCATCTTTTGCGCTGCGGCTTCAAGGAGAATAGCTTTAAGGTTTGTTGCCGCATCTATGGCGGCGTTGCCAACCATATATGTCACTCGTGATGAATAGGCGCCGTTGTCCTTGGGTGTTAAAAGGCTATCGGACGTAACAATTCTTATGCG
>CEUQ01034932.1_pt1 | contig 15117 bp, 14 predicted proteins | sample 361491 | NCBI WGS metagenome assembly CEUQ01 (sample SAMEA2622796, study PRJEB7988) | marine metagenome | biome: marine biome (ENVO:00000447); feature: marine epipelagic mixed layer (ENVO:xxxxxxxxx); material: "saline water (ENVO:00002010), including plankton (ENVO:xxxxxxxx)" | depth 120 m | reverse complement strand
TTGCCCATACTAGAAGGCAGACTGGTCTACCCTTCAGCCTCCTAGTATGGGCGACGTGGTGGCCTGTCGCTACTCACACCCTTAAAACACATTACATCCATTCTTAAAAAAACCTGAACCTTGATGTTTTGAACTCGTTAATGAAGCAAGGCGTTTGTTTTTAACAAAGCCTAATTCCAGGGGAGTAATGATGTTTAATAAAGCTAGAATTTTTGCGGGTTCCTTGATTTGTTTGATATTTACGCACAGTGCTTGGGCGGAACCAATTTATCATGAAAAATTTTATCCTGAAGGTTCTGGCCCGTTTCCGGCAGTTATAGCATTACATAGCAGTGGTGGTTTCAAGAGGATTAAACACCTCGTTCAAAGATATGTTGACGATGGTTTTGCTGTCTATGCGCCAGACTTTTTCACCAGGCACGGACTAACTCCAAGAACGAGAATGGAGACGTTCAGCACCTACCGAGAAAATATTGAAGAGGAATTGGCGGAAATCGTCGATCTTATGAAAAGTGACTCAAACATCCAAAAAAATAACATATTTGCCGTGGGGTTTTCCAATGGTGGGTTTTGGGTTTGTTATCTAACGGGAACTTCAAAAGTTAAGGCCGGTGTATCTCATTATAGCGTCTGGAAAGCGAACTTTGGTCGGGAGATCACAAATCCATATCCAATGAAATATTTTTCGACGTCAAGTTCCCCCATCCTCGCACTTCACGGCGACGACGATGGCACACAAAGATTGGAATTTGTTGAACAGGCATGGGATGAGGTTAAGTCTCAGGGCGGAGCATTAGAAACACATATTTATGCTGGTGCGGATCATGCCTGGGATAGAACAGATTCCAAAAAATGGGAGTATAACGAAGAGGTTGATAAAGACTCTCATAGAATGACGATAGAATTTTTCAAAAAGTATTTGGAATGAAAATCTTTAAAAGATGTTTCTTAAATTTATTGTTTGTAAATTAGGCTATTCTTGCCCCTTAACAGTGAACCTCTGGGTTGCTAACCTAATGATAGTAATGGATGCCGATGGTTAATTGATGCCTATAATGGGCCCCAAACGTCTCGGAGCGGACACTAAGCACGAGATTACTCTTATGTTAACTCATTGATATTCAGCTCTAGACGCCGTGGTGATTTAAAATACGGGATTTCTTGAACTGTGAAACATTATGATGCGATAATTATTGGCGGCGGCATTGTAGGTATAACATCTGCTTTTTTCCTTATGAAAGAAGGGAAAAACATCCTGGTTGTTGACCGTCAGCCTTTAGCAAAAGGAACCACGAATAATAGTTTCGCGTGGATAAATGCAAGCTCAAAAGCTTCCATGGGTGACTACCACCGTCTGAATGCAAAAGGTGTCGAAGGATACAACAAATTATCTCAGGAATTTGGTGAGACTTCTTTGGGCCTTAATCCATGTGGTCAATTATCTTTAGCCCCAACCGCAGACGCTATGCGCCATTCAGCCTTGAGGGATCGCTGGCAACTACTCCAAAAGGAAGATTATCCTTGCACGTGGATTAATGATAAAGACCTGCGACAACTCGAACCATCACTCATCCTTGATGGTGAATACGAAGCATTATTTAATTATGGTGAACTGTGCCTTGATGCGCCCCGGTTTACAAAGTTTTTAGCAGACCATATCCGTGAAAACGGCGGGGAAATTTTGGAAGGTTGCGAAGTCACATCCCTTGATATTGATGATTCTGGAAAGGTGCTCGGCGTTATCGCTGAAAGTGAATCAATTAAGGCAGAGCAGGTTTTACTTGCTGCAGGCCCAGATACGGGAGACTTGTTAGCCCAACTTACTGGATTTGCTGGATATGCTAACCGTTTCCCTTTAACTAAATCACCGGGAATTTTGCTGACAACCCCAGACCTCTCACCCAAAAAACTGACTCGCCGCATAATCTATTGGGACACTGATCCAGACCTTCATATTTTACCGCATTTCTCGGGCGGTTGGCGAATTGGTGCTGATGATACCGACGGCCTCATTTCTAATAATTTATCCGAAGAAAGCATTAAAAATGCCGGGAGAAAACTGCTTGAACGTGCTCGAAAGCGACTGAGTGGTATACCTGAAAATTTAGATGTTGAGGATTGCAGATTAAGTATTGGCATTCGGCCAGTGCCAGAAGATGGAAGAAGCATTGCCGATGTTCTTCCGGGTACAGGAAACTTTTTTATAATTGCGACACACAGTGGGGTTACGCTCTCACCAGCACTCGGTGAAATGATGGCTTCATTCATGTGCTCTGGTAAGCGACCCGATACACTTACACCATACACTCTAGAGAGGTTTCCTGGGTTCAACTAGATTTGAACACTTCATTACAGCGTATTCATACTTTTCAACTTTGCTAAACAATTCCGAAAGATGGAGTAAAAAATCAGCAACCAAAAACTCTTGGTGCGACACTTAGATTATTTGCAGAAGATTCAAATGATAATTTTACCACCCCCGGATATACCCGCGGGGAGACAACAAGATGTTTGGGAGTATTGGAGACTGACAGAATTATTCATCAGATTACAAAATAAATTAAATCGGACTTTGAGGCCTTCTAAAGGGCGTAAGAAATTTTAAAAACACTCGGGGATAGGCTTAAAGATAGGCCTCTTTCGGTGTGTTAAAAACTATTAATTATTCTTAGCAGAGAATGGTCGAAATAACGATTTAACGAAATTTTTTCGACGGGAAACCTCTAGGCGTTCGTTCATGAACTCTTCATCATCTGGGTTACAGATCGCCATCATCGGCGCAGGGATTGGCGGTCTTACCGCGGCGGCCGCATTGTTGCGTGTGGGGCATAACGTTCGTGTCTATGAACAGGCGCAAAAATTTTCACGGGTGGGAGCCGGTATTCAACAGGGTCCGAATGCCGTTAAAGTGCTTTGGGGACTGGGTCTTGAGACCAGACTGCGAAAGCTGGCTTTCCGTCCAAATTCGTCTCTCAACCGAAAATTCGATACGGGCGAGGTAACTTGGGAAAGGTCGCTCGGCGATGAAGTCGAGGACAAATATGGAGCTCCATATTTTTATATGCATAGGGGCGACTTGCATGCGGCACTTGCAGATATCGTTCCGTCTGAGCGGATAAGTCATGGCATGCGCCTATCGCGTTTCGAAATGTGGGGTGATCGGGTCGAGCTCTATTTCGAGAACGGTGAGCGAATAAAAGCAGATTTAATGATTGGTGCTGACGGAGTTCACTCTGTCGTGCGGGAACAATTATTCGGGCCCGAACAGGCTCGTTTTACGGGTCGCGTAGCCTATCGGACAACTTTCCCGGCATCACTTCTTGAAGAGCCACTGTTGGACGGTAGCTGCAAATGGTGGGGCCCGGACCGTCATATCGTCATGTATTATGTTAATCCAGCGCGCGATGAAGTTTATTTTGTCACCAGCACGCCTGAGCCAGAGTTCAAAGTCGAATCGTGGTCTAAAGTTGGCAATCTCAATACCTTACGCAACGCCTACACGGGATTTAATCCGCGAGTAGGTGCAGTTCTCAATGCATGCCCCGCAGTCCATAAATGGGCTTTGGTTGAGCGTGAGCCAATGCCACGTTGGAGCGGAGACAGGGTAACACTCCTTGGAGACGCCTGCCATCCAATGACGCCCTATATGGCGCAAGGAGCGTCTACATCGATTGAGGATGCTGCGGTCTTGAGCCGAGTACTGGCTAACGTTGCGCCGACGGACATCAACAAAGCACTAGACATTTACGAGAACGCAAGAAAACCACGAACTGCGCGGATCCAGCGAATTTCACGCCTGAATGATATAGAAAAAATCCGCGCGGAGATCGACGCCGTCTTCTCCTACAACGCATGGGAAGTCTCACTTGAGGGTGCTTAAAGTCCATATTTCTTCGCCATTTCTTCAAATCTCGATAGTTCTAGTAATTCATTCTGCTCCTGGAAGCTGTTCATCCGGTCCATATAGGCTTCGGTCGTACCTGTCTCTTTGAGATTTTGCAGAAAACCCTCTGCCTGGCGGGTCAGGAATCGAGCTAGACCACCGGCAAAAATAACGAGTTTATAGCCAAGGTTTTCCAGTTCTTGCGCACTTATGAGTGGGGTAAGACCAGTTTCAACCATGTTCGCGAGTACAGGTTTGTTGATGCTCTTTGGAACTTCGGACAGCTCTTCTACGGATCGTGGGCTTTCGAAAAATATCACGTCGGCACCGGCTTCAGCGTACGCATGTGCTCGATCCAAGGCTTCCTCGAAACCTAATGCTGTTCGGGCATCTGTTCGGGCGATTATAACGAAATCCTCGTCCTGTCTCGCATCGAGGGCTGCTTTCAATTTACCAGTCATCTCCTCCTTTCCAATCAGCGACTTGCCAAAGAAATGACCGCAGCGTTTCGGCATTTCCTGGTCTTCGATATGAATACCGGCTACGCCTGCACGTTCGTATTCGCGGACTGTTCGCATAACGTTTAGGGCATTACCGTACCCTGTATCCGCGTCGCAGATTAAAGGCAGCTCAGAGGCGTCCGCCAGTAGCGTCGCCCTTTGAACCATTTCAGTCATAGTGGTCAGCCCGAGATCAGGCATCGCGAGGGTTGAATGCGAAATTCCGGCACCGGTCATATACAACGCTTCAAAGCCCAGCCGTTTAATCAACTTTGCCATCAACGGGTCGTAAGTGCCTGGACACAGCAGAATTTCATCGCGTTCTATTAGCTCACGGAGTTTCGTCGTCGGTTTCATGTCAAAGCCCTCTTATACGTCGACCAATCAAGTAGTTTCATATCTCGCATGTTCTATATGAGTTGGATGACGTGGCATTGAGGGGAGTGTATTGAATGGGCATGACAATGACGGAAAAAATACTGGCCCGCGCGGCGGGCTTGAAATCTGTGACGCCCGGCGATTTTGTCACCGTAAATGTAGAGACGGCCGTCGTGATCGACCAGAATTTTATGCACAATCGAATGCGAGAACCGAAGCAAGTCTTTGATCCCGACAAGATCGTCATAATGCTTGATCATATTGCTCCGGCCGATAGCCCCATGCGAGCCAGTATGCATAAAGCGGCTCGTCGATTTGCCGACAAGCACGGAATTAGTAAGTTCCATGACGTAAACAGTGATCTGGGAATTTGTCATCAATTGGTTGCGGATTTTGGGTACGCAATTCCGGGAACACTACTAGCTTGTGTCGACTCTCATACATGCAGTGCCGGTGCCTTCAATTGTGCCGCACGGGGCATTGGGCATCCAGAAATGAGTTATGTTTGCGCGACAGGACAGACCTGGTTTCCCGTATGCGAGACAATTCAATACGAGCTACAAGGAGAGTTGGCACCTTTGCTTAACGCTAAGGATATCATCCTTCAGATTGCGAATAACTTTGGCGAGCATGCGATGCACAATGTTGAATTTGTTGGGCCAGGTATTGCGAAAATGAGTATGAACTCTCGACGGACGCTGGCGACAATGTGTGCAGAGATTAGTGCTGAATTCGCTGTCTTTGAGGCAGATGCGGTTTGCACGGCCCATGTACTTGAGCGAAATCCAATTGTCGATTTCGAACCGCAATTCGCAGACGATGATGCAACATTTGCCGCGAAGCGCATCATTGACTTGTGTCAAATAGAGCCTTTAGTCGCATATCCGGACACCGTTGTAGGGAACGCGCAACCGGTCTCAGGTGCTGCTCAGGATCATATCGACCAGGCCTTTATTGGCTCGTGCGCTAATGGGACACTGGACGATTTCGAAATTGCAGCGCGTGTCGTTAAAGGACAAAAAATCGCTCGAGAGACTCGTTTTATAGTTACACCAGGATCGCAGGCGATCTATCTCGAAGCGATCCGGCTTGGTTATGTCGAAACTTTGATGGAAGCGGGTGCGATTGTAACGAATTCCACGTGCGGGGCATGTTGCGGCTACAGCAATGGTATACTGGCACCAGGTGAGAAATGCGTAACGGCGTCAACTCGTAATTTTAAAGGTCGGATGGGTAGCCCTGAGGCTGAAATTTATCTGGCGTCTCCAGCGACCGTTGCCGCCAGCGCTATCCGAGGTCGGCTTACCGACCCACGCGAATTGATTTGAGGGTGTGAGAATGCAAATTGTCGGGAAAACTTGGAAATTTGGCGACCACATTAATACAGATCTGATACTGCCTGGACCTGTTATGCTGCTACCGTTTGATGAGCAGCCGAAATACGCATTTCAGGCAAACCGGCCGGGCTGGGCAGAAGAAGTATCAGAGGGGGACATAATTGTTGGCGGCCACAATTTTGGCACTGGCTCGGGTCGACCCGCTGCACGCTCGCTTGGAGAGCTTGGGATAACATGTATAGTTGCCGAGTCTATTAACGGCTTATTTTTTCGCAATTGTGCGAATTACGGGGTTTTCGCTTTGGAATGCCCTGGGATTTCCAAGTTCATCGAAGAAGGCGACGAAATAGAGGTGGAATTTGGTCAATACACCGTGCGCAATAAACGGACCGGTGAAGTCTTGCAAGGCAAGCGATTCCCAGATGTTATTCGCGATGTTATGGAAGCAGGTGGAATTTATTCGATGATGGAACAAAAAGGCTTGCTCGAAGACCCGAATCCGGAAACCGCATAGCGTCACTTAAGAGGGCTGTTTTAATTTTTTATGGGCGCGACGCTACCTTTGCTCTTTTGAGACGGGCTTCGGTATGGTCGTTGAACAATCCCATAACTTGGATGAAGGAATAGACCGTTGTCGTGTCAACGAATTTCTAACCTCGATTTTAAAATATATACCGTGTCTCTACCCTCCCGTCTCACCAAAACAAAACGACCAGGATATCAATGGATTAACCGAAGAGCATTTAAGTAAATGATACTCTCAGCGAAAATTCAGTTTCCATAACAGACATCTGTTTAACATCGGTATCCATTACTATCATTAGTGAGAAAGCTCTCACCATATCGAACAAGTTCAATGCGATGCTTTCAATGATCGGGATTAAAGTTGTTGCGAGCTTTTCTAACGGCCAATGAACTTCGGTGGACGTTTTTCCAGGAATGCGCGCACACCTTCCTCGCGGTCGGCCGTAGCAAGCGCCTGGTCCTGGCTCCAGGATTCTAAGAGCACGCCGTCCCAAGCGTCGCGGGTCAGGCTCTTCAGAACCGCCTGCTTGGTCAACGCCATATGCTTGGTCGGCCCGGCGGCGAGGCGGCTCGCTAGCTCGAGCGCTTTCGGCATCAATTCATCCGGGTCGACAACGTCCTGGATCAAGCCGGTAGCACGGGCCTCTTCCAGGTCGATATCCTCAGCCAGATAAAGCCATTTCAGGGCACGGCCATAACCGACCAGCTTCGGCAGAGTCCAGGTGATCATGTCGTCCGGGTGGATCCCCCGTTTCATCCAGATCGGCAGCAGGCGTGCATTCGTTGAGCACATTTTGATGTCGCAGAGCAGGGCAAGGCCCAAGCCGCCGCCTGCTGCGACGCCGTTAATCGCGGAGATCGTTGGCTTCGGCATTTCCAACAGTTCCGGGCACCAGGCGAAGCGCGGCTCGTTTGCCGCCGTCGGCCAGGTCCGCTTGTCTTCGGCGGCGAGATCAGCACCGGAGCAAAAAGCGCGGCCGGCCCCGGTTAGCACCATGGCGCGAGCGTCATTATCTTTGCCAATCTGGTCGATCATACGACGTATTTCATGGCGCATAAGGCCGTCGAAGGCGTTCAGACGGTCGGGGCGATTCAGGGTCACGACCACGACGCCATCGCTGTGAGCGTTGATGTCGAGCGTCCGGTAGTCAGAATAGTCGTCCATGATTGGAAGGCTTTCTTCTAAATGAGTTAGGGGTTTTAATCAGCCCCGGCCGAGTTGTCGGGTTGGAATGTTTACCTGTTTTGGGAAATTGCAAAGATTTGGATGCAAAAATTCTATGTTCACGAGAAGCTCATTCAATATCTATAATTCTAAATTTGGACCTTCCTCTTAGCAATTTGGTTTTGGCGGGACCGAAGTATAAACCATTAGGGTGACCAAAGAGGCAGGGTATATCTATCAGAAAGGTGGATGTTTGATATAATATTTTTGTTTTAAATTTTTGAACTTTGGGGCGGCGCAAAACTAAATTGCACTAGTTTTAGAAATTTCTTTGAACGGTGATGAAGTTATTTATCCCAAGGAGTGCTTATGAAACCGGAAAGACAAAATCGGAAGAGGATTGTGAGGGTTAATGGCGAATATGCACACAGAAATTTTACCGTATTCGATATTATTAATCTCAAGGGGATTAGGCAGTTAACCAAGACAATACCCTTTTTAGAAGAGGAAGCTAAAGCCGCTGAGGAAGCAGGGATAGACACGCTCAATATTAGACACGACCCCAATAGGCCTGAAATATCTGAAGCACTTCGCAAAGCGGCACCAAACACGTTCATGAGCTTTGCCATGCCAATGCAAGCCGCAAAGTCAGAATATGATGCGCTTAAGCTTTCGTTTGATGCAATGGAGATTGGTGCCGATTCGATTATCTGTGGGACTTGGGGGCTAAACTTTATAAGTGCTGTGGCTCATGCGGGTATTCCAACGGAAGGCCATTTGGGGCTAGTGCCAAGGCGTAGTACTTGGACTGGAGGCTTAAGGGCTGTCGGTAAGACTTCTGCCCAGGCCATCAAACTATATCAAGATTTAAAAAAATTAGAAGATGTTGGCGTGTGGGCTGCTGAAATTGAAGTAATACCATCTGATATACTTTGTATTTTAACGAGTAAAACAAAAATCGTTACTTGCTCTATTGGTGGCGGTCCAGGTGATATACAGTTTTTATTTGCAGAAGATATTTTAGGCGATTCTCCTGGCCCATTCCCAAGACATTCAAAACAATACGCAGACCTCTACAGTATGAGAATCAAAATGCAGGAAATGCGAGTTCAAGCATTTCAAAAATACATTCAAGAGGTCAATGAAAAAACGTTTCCAAGTAAAGATTACGAAGTAAGCGTAAAAAACGACGTAAAAAATGATTTAATTAAATATATATCTAAAAATACTATCAATTAAATTTAATAATATTATTTTTAATATATGTTATATAATTCAATATCTTATTATTTTATTTAAAAATACTGTGGCGTTTAATGCTCAATCTCAATGTTTTGGCTACATGATTGGCGTCATTAAATTATCGGAACTAATTCTTAGAAATGAGCGGCATGAATATGTTCTGCAACAAGTTCCTCGCAGACAGCAACTACAGGTGTCTAATTTTTGTCAGCGCAGTAGTTATTGGTTTTATTTGACTTCACTTGCGGCTGTATCATCACAAGGAAGCCTCTTCGGCCTTCCCAACTTGAGAAGAAGGGAGACAAAGTGAGTAAATTCTTGTTATTCGAGATTGATGATGGCATCGCCACTTTGACGATGAACCGTCCAGAAAAGCTAAATGCATTCACCAGCGAGATGCTTACAGGGCTGATTGCCGCCCTTGATGAATGCGAGGCTCGCGAAGACGTCCGCGCAGTGATACTTACCGGTGCCGGACGTGGTTTTTCGTCCGGAGGCGACATCGGCGGCATGGGCAGCGACACGGACAGTCGGCCACATGTCACAAAATTACGTATTTGGAATGAAATTCAAGCATTCCCCAAACGCGCCGCTCACTTCGAAAAACCGCTAATTGCCGCTGTTAATGGAGTAGCCGTCGGCGGTGGTATGGACCTTGCGTTGGCATGCGACATCAGAGTGGCTGGAGAAAGCGCCCGGTTTGCCGAAACTTACGCAAAAATTGGCTTGCTGCCGGGCGGTGGAGGCGCCTACTACCTGCCCCGTTTGATTGGCAAAGCGAGGGCGCTGGAGCTTCTGTGGACCGCTGATTTTATCGATGCGGCATCAGCCTTTGAAATCGGCCTGGTAAATCATGTTTACCCTGATGCCGAGCTGATAACGTCGACAAGGCAACTCGCTCTGAGAATCGCTGCTATGCCACCACTTTCGATCCGACTGATCAAGCGCACGGTCAATCAAAGCCTTGAAGCCGACATGGCAACATCCTTGGACCTCGTCAGTTCACATATCGCAATTGCACGTGCTGGGCACGATCATCCAGAGGCCATAAAGGCGTATCAAGAAAAACGAAAGGGCACTTACAAGGGGTACTAAAAACCCAATCATGGCGCTAACGGTAATTCAGGGGTCAGCCTAATCGCAGGAATGTTATTCAAACTGATTATGCGGCAAGTGACCGAGAAAGACGCTCTAGAACAGAGCTGGATTAAAGTCCTGACAGTGTAATAAAAATTTTCAAGGCTATTCTAGCTTAGGTTACACTAGGCCATCACCCCATGGAAGCACAGTCAGTCGCACCTTCAACTTACCCTGCATCGAGCGCAAGCCGACCAAATTCCCAGGCGTGACGTGTGACGGAAGGCAGGGCTCTGCGCCTCGTTTAGGGGGGGCCGGTCAGATAGATCTGTGCTGCACGTTTTGACAAATTTCCAGGCCATTGCACCCGGTGTTTCGACATAAAAACTCTCCTTGAAGCGAATTAAATCCCTGCACACCTCTATGCTTTAATTTTGAAATACGGATGATTTTGGCGATGATAGCACCAACTTTTTTCTCAACACTTTTGGTGCTTCAGCGTGATATCGAAGACACAATCTGAGGATCAAATTCAACAGAATAAATTAGGCAAACACCGCTAACTCTCGATAATCTACCTTTCAATAAGTGAATTTAATTGAGAATATGAACAGTAGGATTAAAGAAATCTTGTTTAATTACCGTTTTCAAAAAAGAGTAACATAAAATGAAAATGCAAGCCGCTGTTCTCCGACAGTTCAACGCACCACAACCATTTGCATCATCCAATCCTCTTTCCATTGAGGAAGTTGAGTTGCTGCCGCCGCAACACGGCGAATTCCTGGTAAAAATGGGTGGCGGTGGGGTTTGTCATTCAGACCTATCCGTCATCAACGCAGACCGACCTCGGAATACGCCCGTCGTGATGGGACACGAGGGGGCAGGCGAAATCGTTGATTGCGGCCCAGGTAGCACGGACCTCAAAATAGGCGACCATGTAGTTTTTCAATTTTCTCCGTCTTGCGGGCGGTGTCGTCGCTGTTTGGAAGGACGGCCACAAGTTTGCGAGTTAGGTGCAGTTACTAAAGCTCAAGGACATTTAATGAATGGCGGATCCCGCTTATTAGATGCCGACGGAGATGAACTTGCTCACCACTCAGGCGTATCTTGTTTTGCGGAATTTGGAGTTTTGGATAGAGGTTCTCTTGTAAAAATAGATAATGACTTACCGCTCCATGAAGCTGCACTTTTTGGTTGTGCCGTGATGACGGGTGCTGGCGCTGTTATAAATACAGCTCGGATACTGCCAGGAGATTCCGTGGCCATAGTAGGTTTGGGCGGCGTCGGCCTATCCGGTCTGCTGGGTGCTGTTTTAGCCGGGGCTGAAAAAATAGTTGCGATAGACCTGTCAGATGAGAAGCTTGGGCTCGCGAGACAGCTCGGAGCAACTCACACGATTAATGCAACTGATCCAGATCACGTGGAACAAGCTCACGATGCCACCGATGGCGGTGTTGATTTTGCATTTGACCTAGCCGGTACTATTAAAGCAATAGAGACGGCTTATGAGGTAACAAGATATGGTGGTAGTGTTGTTACCGCTGGACTATCGCCTTCAGTCGAGAAGTTTGCGTTCAACCAAAGTAATTTAGTTTCCCAGGAAAAATCTATCCGCGGATCCTATATGGGATCGTGTGTTCCAGTCCGTGATATTCCACGTTTCATCAGCCTATACCGACAGGGGCGATTGCCAGTAGACCGCCTCCTGGACCGCACAATTGGTTTCGAAGACCTAAATTCAGCATTTGACCGGTTGCAAGCTAATGCAACTGTTCGCCAAGTGCTAGTACCTCACGGTCTAAACTAGACAATTGGTGGGAGATGACCGGCTCTTTCTCAGGATATATATTTTGATAAACATGCCTGTCTCAGAAAACATAATTCATTAACGGGAACTAAAAAACTATTAGTCAAACTACAATGTAGGGTTGGTCAAGAGTTTAGGAAGGAAACTTCCATCTTTGCGCGTGGCCTTAACAACTAGTATGGCTTGTGGCTGACGGAAAGGTTTGCCCGGGTCATTCTAAAGACGTCGAAAAGTTTATATAAGCCGAGTTTTAATGCTGATGAGAGATACGAACTTTGATCCGGTTAAATATGCGAAAACGGAGTTGACACCCCTCATAGACGAACTGATTACCTATGCTGACGGAGAAGAAGCCTCAGATCAGTTATTGTATTTTTCAGGTATCAGGGATAGCATCCTCAATGCGTCCAACCCAGGGGATCTAATTGAAGTTTTCTTTAATTTGTCAGCCGCTAATTTTTTGAATTTCGACTATTCTGTAGAAAGTGCCGTTTTATTGGACAGATTATTAGAGAAATCCATACTTCTAACTGAATCTCAAAGTGCCAGTGACGACGGATTACACTAATTTTTAATTTAATATCTTGTCATAAATTTGTGACTGCTATGAACGCCAAGCTCGTCTCCCAAACGAATAAGGTTCAGGACCCTTCGTCTTCATAAGAAATAATCTTGGTTGAGCCCTACTTCAAAAGAGCCAGCAACCCTAGGAAAACCCTATCAGTAGCGGATTAGCAAGACTTCTTAACCTAACACGAACCTCAACAATTCGACATACAAATAGGGCTCCTTCGCAAACGCCGGCTATCCGTTCCACAAGTAAAACTCTAACACCTGTGATTAACCAAAATTAGTCAAAACGCGAGCGAACTGTTGAATAACCTTAGGGTTACCCTTTTAACATTCTAATTCTTTCGTGGGCGAGGCTAAACGGCTATAGCGACAGAACAGACTAAGTCCGGAAAATTATCAGTCAAAATGGAAATTAAATCAGCGAACCGGCCGATCCTGAATTCTAATTCCCTTACTCAACCGCATCTATTACAGCGTATTTTTTTAAAAATTTCATCTGCATCACCATCATTTGCAGCGTAATCCAATAGGCAACGAATTGCCTTAGATGTATCAGGCAGACCGTATTTCTCAGTCATTGATTCGAGGAACAACTTTGAATCTGTATTAATTTCAAAACTCATATTAATTTTATCACCCGCCATTTTTTTTCCTTTCAAGATGTCTTTTACCCAGAATACACTGTAATTATAGATCCAGCCATATAGAATAGTACTCTTCCTACACTACGTGACTATTTCTTATTAATAAAATTGAAAACTTATTTCGATTTCTATTTTAAGTTGTTGAACAAACTGCACCGGAAAAAATTAAATTATTCTCTAGTAAGATAAAAACTTTTTTTAATGAATACTGAAACATTCCAAAGCCTAGAAAAAACTTTTGGCCGCATATACTTACCTATATTGACGCTCACAATTTTATTAACCTCTTTCACGATGATAACGTACGGAACGATCGTTTCTGTTGCGGTGCCAAGCGTCATGGGCACGTTTGGAGTAGGCCAAGACAAAGCCCAGTTGTTGGCAACAGGTTTCTACGTCGCAATGACCATTAGTCAATTAGTATGTGGTTGGCTTATTACTGCCATTGGGCACTACTATACTTACATAATTTCAATGGTAATATTTTCATGTGTATCACTCTTAGGTGCTACTTCAGGTGATTTTTATTTGATTGTAGTGTCAAGGGTTATTCAAGGTATCGCCGCTGGTATCTTAGTGAATCAAACCAATATTGCCATCGTACAAGCGTACCCACCAGAACGTCGAGCGCCAGCTCTAATCATGTTCACGTGTGGTACAATTTCCGCAATGGGCGCCGGTCCGTTTCTCGGCGGTTTAGCAATAGAGTATGTCAATTGGCGTTACATTTTTGTAGCACCACTACCTCTCTTATTCTTTTCTTTTATACTTGGTGTATTTGTAATGCCTAAAGGCCGACAGTCCTATAAAATGCCATTTGATTGGTCCGGACTAATATTATTAACTTTATGTTTATTAAGTTTTTTAACAGCTATTTCAGATGGTCAACGGCAGGGCTGGGAATCTAATTTTACAATAACTTTATTTTTATTTTCCGCAATTTGTGCGGTAATATTTGTCTATATACAAGTCACAAATAAAGTACGGTTATTGGATTTTTCTCATTTTAAAAATTCAATATACCTCCTATCTACTATAATCATTTTTAGTACCAGTATGGGAAATTTCGGTGCCATTTATGCTGTTCCAATATTTGCACGGGTTGTTCAAGGATTTTCTCCGATAGATGCTGGTTTTATTATGCTTCCTGCATCTCTAGCAACCTTGATATTTCTTCCTATTATCTCAATATTTTCCAAACGCATACTTTCGAGAAATGCTTGCATTTTTGGATTAACTTTATTTACTTTAGGGTTAATTCCGTTGGTATCTGCAGATAATAATACACCTTATATTTGGATGATTGTTTTTGTTGCGATATCGCGCATTGGTATCGGGATAAATAATCCTTTCGTTGCTAAGGTAGCAATATCCGAAATACCCCTCGATAAACTGCCTTCTGCAATGTCGACTATGAACTTTTTTCGTATTTTAGGAACCGCTTTGGGTACGACAATTTGGGTCGTATTCCTTGAGATGCGGACACAATTTCACAGTGAAAATTTAATTAACACACAAACCCCATCTAATAATTCGAGCGTAGAACTAATAAATAAACTGGTCTTATTGTTAAGCAAATCTGAGATATATGATGCTAATTTAGTTCCATTTGCGAATCATTTTCTAGGCCTGTCTATTTATGCAAGGGCGTTAAATTTTGGATACCAAGATGGTTTTTATATGTTAATTTTTATTTTTATTTTTGCAGCATTTATGGGGCTATTTCTCGGGAAACGATAAACCATGGATTTTCTTATTGAGGTTTTTATATTATTATTGACGATAATTTATATACAGACAATTTACTTTTCTTACGGTCGCAATTCAAACCGATTGCCCTTTTAATTTTTTTCAATGATTAAAGTGCTAGTAATTGAGGTTCCGAATTTCCGTTAAAATTAATTCCCACTCTGCTTATTTCGGAAACTAGTTTCGATTTAAGATAGTTGATCTTTACATAAGATACTAGAATTGATTATTTTTTTT
>CEUQ01041515.1_pt1 | contig 15172 bp, 15 predicted proteins | sample 361491 | NCBI WGS metagenome assembly CEUQ01 (sample SAMEA2622796, study PRJEB7988) | marine metagenome | biome: marine biome (ENVO:00000447); feature: marine epipelagic mixed layer (ENVO:xxxxxxxxx); material: "saline water (ENVO:00002010), including plankton (ENVO:xxxxxxxx)" | depth 120 m | reverse complement strand
AAACTCTATCATCCTGAATATGATGCATAATATATTCACCATCTACTTTTTCACCACTACCTGCTGATAATATTGAAAAATAAACTATACTTAATAAGAAATATATTCTTTTCATTTTTTGTTCTCACGGTTAAAATTGATTAGCGAAGATATTTCAAATATCTGAAATAAAACATAAAAACATACAAATGAAATAAAAAATGGAATCATATTAACATAATCATAACTTATTAGAAACAACATTAAGGAAAGAATAATCATAAAACGAATAAACATCGTTCCATAAATCATTTGATAAAAAGTAGAATTATCAGAGTTAAAATATTTTTTTGAAACTAAATAACCAATCACAGTATTAATTAAATTTATAGTAAAAGATATCAAAAAATCGTTATACATAATAAGTCTGCAACACATATGCTGATGAATTATCAATCAGTAAAATTACAAATAAAAAAAATAAGATTACCATAAAAAATTAATCAATTTTTAATTTCTTTAATTAAATTGTACATCGATGCAAATAAACCAAATAAAGTTCCAAATAATGCCCCTAAATTTTCAAAGCCCAATTTAACACCAATCCATTTTCCTATATATAGACACAATACAACAGTAATGGCCATTTGTATACCTAGGCCTGAATATTTCATCCAATCTGCAGGTTTTTTTTTATCCATTATTCATTTTCTTGATTTGATTGAAGCTGAGACATATCACAACTGCCTGCAAACTTTGCTCCTTCTTCTATAACTAATGTACCTGATTTAAGATTTCCCGTTAATTGAGATTCGCTACCCAAAATGATTTTCCCATCAATTGCAAGATTTCCTTCAACCAAACCACAAATATGTGCCTCTTTTCCAACAATATCTCCCTTAACTTTTGAGCCTTTAGCAGTTCTTACAGAACCATGAGATTCAATATTACCATTAACAGTACCATAGATTAATAAACTTCCTTCTACAATAACATTACCATCTATTTTTAATTCTGGACCCAGTATGGATCCCATGTCTTTATCAATTTTCATAATTTCACTCCTAATTACTTATTAGAGATAATTTATTCTATATTATCTACTGATTTTAAATTTTTAATAAATGGCTCAGGGTTAATAACTACACCATTTTTCCATAACTCAAAATGTAAATGAACTCCTTCATTTTTAACTGAAGATCCTGAATTTCCCATTTCAGCAATTGCCTTATTTAAATTAATGTTATCTCCAGATTTAACAAAATTTTTCTTATTATGCATATATTTGGTTATATATCCATTATCATGAGATATGATAATACAATTACCTTTTTTTTTATCAAAACCTTGATATATTACCCTACCTGGCATTGGAGAATAAATTTTTGTTCCAATATTACCATTAATATCAATACCAATATGGGTATCATCAAAATTACTTGTAATAAAAGATGTTTCAAATTCAGAATTATTTTTAGGTTTAACAGGATCTTTAAGAAACTCAATCTCTTGAATACTTTCATTTAATGTATTTATATTAGCATCTATATTAGAACCAGAGAAAAAAAAGGAATAAATACCAAGAATTGAAAAAAATAAAAGAAATATTAATGAGCTGCATAAAGAATAAATTAAATATTTATTTATTGAATAGGATTTTCCAAAATCAGTTACATCATTAGATGAAATATATAATTTGAAATGTTTATTCTTCATTTAAAATTAAATTTAAAATTCTTTCTAAATCACTATTATTAGAAAAATTAATATTAATCATTTTTTTACTCTTAGCATTATTAATAATAACCTTAGTACCCAAATATTCAACTAAAGCATTTTCATAACTAGTAATATAATTATCTTGAGAATTGGTTTTTTTAGCTGTTTTAGAATTAGATGAACTAATACTTTTTACTAATTTTTCAACCTCTCTAACACTTAATTTATCTCTTTTTATTCTTCTAAAAAGATTTTTCATTTTTTTAGATTCTCTTAAACTAAGTAATGCCCTAGCATGCCCTTCAGTAAAATCTGAATCTTTTGCCCTTAACGCATTTTTTAATTCTGGAGGTAATTTTATTAAACGTAATTTATTAGCAATTGTTGAGCGACTTTTACCTATTTTATTTGCTAATTCCAAATCTGAAATTGCATATTTACCACGTAAAATAGCATAACCTTCTGCTTCTTCTATCGAACTTAAGTTATCTCTCTGTATATTCTCAATAAGAGCTAATTTTAGCATTTGTTCTTCATCTTGAATATTAATAACATATACAGGGACTTTCTTTATTTTTAAATGTTTGGCTGCTCTAAAACGTCTTTCTCCTGCTATCAATTCATAAGAATTATTATCATCTAAAAATCTAACTAATAACGGTTGCAAAATTCCATTTTCTTTTATAGAGCTAACCAAATCTTTCATACTATCTTCTGAAAAAATTTGCCTAGGTTGATTTTGATTTGGTATAATCTTTTGAACATCAATATGGTCTACATATTTTTCTGTTTGACCATCTGTTTGATAGCTAGGAATTAAAGCTTCTAAGCCTATCCCTAATGGTTTTTTCTTTTTATTCTTTTTCATGTTTTTTTACTTATTTTTTGATAAAATTTCAGATACTAAATTCATATAATTTTGAGCTCCCATTGAAGCTGCATCATATAAAACAATTGGCTTTCCATGACTAGGAGCCTCACCCAATCTTACATTTCTTTTAATGAATGTACTATAAACTTTATTACCAAAATAATTTTTCACCTCTTCTACAACCTGTCTTGATAATTTTAAACGATTATCATACATAGTAATTAAAATACCTTCAATTTCTAAATCAGAATTTAGATGTTTTTGTACTAATCTAATGGTATTTAATAATTGAGATAGACCTTCTAAGGCATAATATTCACATTGAATAGGTATTATAATTGAATTGCATGCTGTTAATACATTCAATGTAAGCAAACCTAAAGAAGGAGGACTGTCAATAATAATAAATTTATATTTACCTAAAACATTTTCTAAACCTTCTTTTAAAAACTTTTCTCTAGCATATTGATTAACTAGCTCAACCTCAGCTCCTACTAACTTTCCTGATGCTGGAATTACATCTAAATATTTTAATTCAGTTTTTATAATTGTTTTTTCGATACTTTCTTTTTTGATTATTAAATCATATATAGAATTTTCATATGTTCCAGGCCGTATTCCAATACCAGTAGTTGCATTTCCTTGAGGATCCATATCAATTAAAAGAGTTGGGGCTTCTGAAATTGCTAAATATGAAGCAATATTAACTGCACTTGTAGTTTTACCAACTCCCCCTTTTTGGTTGGATATAGCAATTATTTTAGTATTATAAAAATTAACCATAAATCAATAAAAAATTATTTATTTATCTTATTAAAATTGAGTCCTATTTCAATTTTAGATTTCATATTTAAAAGATGTAATTGTGTGTAATTGTCATATATATTTTGAATATCTTGCTTAGATATTGTATCATAAATGTTTTGCAACGATTTCAATGATAAGTTTTGAGCATCTACTGGAAATTTTTTGTCACTATAAATTTTAATCATTAGATTGATGTGATGATTCTGAAGTTCTCTTCTAAAACTATTGATTGAATTACCATTTTTTAATTCTTCCCAAATAATATTATTCATACTATCAAATAATTCAAACAATGTGAATACTTCCTGATTAACATTAAATCTAAGTTCATTATTATGTACTCTAGAAATAACATCTATATTATATATTCTATTTAAAGTAGATGAATGTAAATTTTTGATAGTCTTATGTATCGGATAATCTAGCTGCTCCATATACCATAGAGTCCCTTCAAAATCATCTAATCTAGTTGGTGCTAATTTATTTAATAATTCAGGCGAAAAATTAAAAAAATCTGATGATAGAATATATTTATCTAAAAAATCAATAGCTCTTCTTTGATCCTTTGCATCTACAACCACAAAAGGGTCCTTATCTATATCTCCTATATGATGGCGACTATAATAGATACCTCCAATAAACTTATAAATATGTCTTGAAGCTCTAAAATATTCATATAAACCTTGCTGAAATTTATTTTTAATGTGATTGTAATTTTTACCATCAATCATAGATTCTTCCAATAAAACATTCCAATAATCATTAATCATATCTAAATATATTTCGTAATATTCTATCGGATCTGAGCTCATATCATATCTCGAAATAAGTGGATCGCACTCATCTGCATCTTCATCTGTACCATAAGCTAAATAGGGATTGTCTATAGATTTTGAAATTATATAATCTAAACATTCCTTTTCATTTGAAAATTTATCACAAGTCGAATATGCATATTCAATCGCCCAATCATCATAAATGCCTGGTTCAGTTAGAAAAAAATGATTTCCTTTATCAAAAATATTTGCAGGTGTATAATCCATTACAGATGAAGTTATATTATATTTTGAAACTAACTCTGGATCTGATAGTTGCTCAGATGAAAGCATAGAGCTTGCTTTAAAATTATGCCTTAAACCTAATGTATGTCCAACTTCATGAAGTATTAAATCAACAATACCCTCATAAACAAATTTATCTAATTCTTCATCTGTACCTTCAATGAATTTTTTTGCTACCATATAATCCCATAAAAAAGACATTTGATTTTGTTTTTCAAAAGAATAATTACATTTATGACCATTTTTGTGATGATTAATTAAGATAGAATCATAATTAGATATAGGAGCTTCCTCTAGCAAATATTTCATTTGGATAGAATATTCATTATAAAAATGTCTAACCCAATCAGAACTAACTCTAACATCAGCATCATATATTTCACCAGTCATTGGATTTGCTCTGCTTGGACCAACTGCAATTCCAGAACCAGGCTGTATCATCCATCTTATAGTATTATATCTAATATCAGCAGGGTCCCAATCAGCATCATCTGGCATTTGTTTTGCCACAATAGCATCTTTAAAACCAATCTTTTCAAAAGATTTATTCCATGCTAAAATACCATCTCGAAATGCTTTCCGAAATTGTAGGGGAACTGTATTTTCTATCCAAAAAACAATTGGTTCTTTTGGCTTTGATAATCTAGCATTTGGATTTTGCTTTTCTAAATTCCATCTTGATATATATCTAACATATGGAGATTCAGATAGCATATTAGAATAATCTTGATATATCACATCAAAAAGACCAACTCTATCATCAAGCAACCTTGGCTTATAATTGTTGTTAGGTAATTCTGAAATACTTAAATGATATCTATGTAACATACTAGATGAATTAGGCAAAGTAAATACATAGTCTGATTTTTTACCTTTATAATGAAAAACCATATCTAATTCTGAATTAAATTCAAAAGAATTTATTTTTTCAAAATAACTATTATTTTTATCTAATAAATATTTCCCTCGATTTGATATTTTAGGAAAATCAAATATAAAAAGTTGAGATGCATCTATTAAAATTAGACTATCATTATCTGATAATGCTTGAATTTTTGAAGAAGAAAAAATTGATTTTGTAATATTATTATCTAATGCTTTAGAAATTACAGAATCTTTATCAGCTCTAAACTTTACATTCTCTGCTATCATTTGAATATTAGAACCAATTTTTTTTAAAGAAAAAGGGAATTCATACATCATAGCACTTCCATGATATCTGTAAGCATCACCTGTGTTTCTAGTAAGACTTAATAAAAATATTTTACCTAATTGATGTTTATTAATTGCTAAATAGCATTTGTTTTGATCTTCATTCCAATAATAATCAAATAAACCTTCTTTTTTAGTAAACCCCCTAATAATTGAATCAAAAGATTTTTGTTTTTTAGGGTTTTGATTAGATATCGTTTTTTTCTGATTTTCTTTCTTATCTTTTAAAAAATCATAATCATAACTGTTATATCCACTAATAACAAAACTTAGTAATGTAAAAATGGACAAAATATAAATTGTCATTATTTTATCTTTGAATAATATCATTTCTTCCAGGACCTATTGAAATAATTGAAATTTTGGTTTTGACAAAATCTTCAATAAATTCTATATATTGTTTACACTCAAAAGGTAACATATTATAATCATTTATACCATTTAAATTAGTATTCCAACCAGCAAAATCTTGATAAATTGGCTTTGCATGATCTAGATTGATCGCTTCAGAATAATTATCTAGGTTTAATCCCTGATATTCATAACCTACACATACTTTTATTTTATCAAAAGAATCTAAGATATCTAATTTTGTTAAAGCAACATCAGTTAATCCATTAATCATACAGCTATATTTAGCAGCTATTGCATCAAACCAACCACATCTTCTAGGGCGACCAGTTGTAGCTCCAAATTCTTTGCCTATTTCTTGTAATTTTTCTCCATTTGAATCCATTAATTCTGATGGGAACGGACCGCTGCCTACCCTTGTTGCATATGCTTTAAAAATTCCAATAATATTTTCAAGTTTAGTTAATGGGAATCCTAAACCTGTTGATATACCTCCTGAAAAAGGGCTTGAGGATGTGACAAAAGGATATGTTCCATGATCAATATCTAATAAAGTACCTTGTGCACCTTCTATCAAAATGTTATTTTTTGAAAATAATAAATTAAAAGTATCGGTTACAAAACCTTTGATAATATTACACGAATCAAAAAATAATTTAATCTCTGCTTCTATTTTAGTATACTCATCATTATTAATTTGCTTATTTAACATGCATTCATTCACTCTATCTATAAAAATACTTTTTAATTGATCTTGATTTTTTAAGTCAATCGCACGAATACCAATTCTATTATATTTATCAACATAACAAGGACCTATCCCCTTACAGGTTGTACCAATAAAATTGTTTGTTTTTTCTTCATTTTTACGGTCTAAAAATTTATGGAGAGGTGTTACAATATGTGCATTAGGAGAAATTAAAACTCGTTCTGTTGATATTTTTTTAGCTTTTAACATATTAATTTCATCAACTAACTCAATAGGATCAATGACCATGCCATTACCTAAAATACAAAAACAATCTTCTCTTAAAATTCCAGATGGAATTTGATGTAAAACAATTTTATCTTCATTTTTATAAACAGTATGCCCCGCATTAGCACCGCCTTGATATCTAGCAACAATTTCTGCATCTTTGCTTAACAAATCAACAATCTTTCCTTTACCTTCATCTCCCCATTGGCCACCTATTACTGCTTTTATTGCCATTATAAATCCCTTTCATTTTCTTCTTCTTGATAATATTTTTCTCTTAAAAACATCATGATCGGTGATGCTACAAAAATAGATGAATAAGTTCCAGACAAAACTCCTATCATTAATGCAAATGACAAACCTCTCAAACTTCCTCCCCCAAAAATAAATATAGATATCACTACAAACAATGTAGTTAAAGATGTAACAACTGTTCTACTTAATGTTTCATTTAAAGATAAATTTACTATTTGAGATAATATCATATTAGAATATTCAAATATATTTTCTCGTATTCTATCAAAAACCACAATAGTATCATTTAATGAATAACCAATAATAATAAGAAAAGCTGCTATAATATTAGCATTAAATTCATACCCAAATAAAACTAAGAAAGTAATTACAATAAATATATCATGAATTAATGCTGAAATTGCTCCAATAGATGAATACCAATCAAATCTTATAATAATATATATGCCAATTAAAAGTACTGCTATAAATAATGCTTTTAATGCATCATATTTTAATTCATCAGAAATGGTTGAACCTATTTTATTATAGCTAATAATATTAAATTCTTGATTAGCTAATTTATGCTCCGTACCTATGTCAAAAAGGATTCTGACTTTATTATTACCATAAGATTTAATATTAGAATATTTAATATTATTGCTAATTAAATACTCAGAAATTGATTCTTTATCTTTATAACTTGAATCTAACTGAACAATTAATTCTACACCACCTTTAAAATCAATACCTAGTTCAGGACCTTTAAATAAATAAAAGAAGACTCCTAAAATTATAAATATAATTGATAAATAGCCCCCAAACTTAAATTTGGAAACAAAATTAATTTTACTATTCTTTAAAAATGTTATCATATACTTAAAGTTTTAATTTTTTTGATCTTCAAAAAAGATATTATAATAGTTTTAGTAACAAAAATAGCTGTAAACATTGAACATATTATTCCTAGTGACAATGTAACTGCAAAGCCTTTTATAGGACCTGAGCCAAACAAATATAAACTAATAGCTGATATTAATGTTGTTAAATTTGAATCTAAAATAGTTTGAAATGCTCTATTATAACCATTATTTATAACATCAAAAATATTTTTTTGTTGTTTTGCCATTTCTTCTCTAATTCTTTCAAAAATTATAACATTAGCATCAATAGCCATACCTACGGTTAATATCATACCTGCTATACCAGGCAAAGATAGTGTAGCATTAATCCATGGATTTGATAAAAATGCTAAAATAAATAATAAATTTAGAAGCATTGCAAAATTAGCAAGAAAACCAAATCCTTTATAATATATTATCATAAATAATAAAATTAAAAGAAGTGAAATTATTATAGATTTAAAGCCATTAGTTATAGAATCAGCCCCTAAAGAAGCATCAACCTGTAATTTTGAAGCAATATTAATCTTTGCAGGCAATTCTCCAGCAATAAGAATCGCTTCCATATCTTTTGCTTCTGTCTTAGAAAAACTTCCTGTTATTTGAGCTCTTCCACCTGAAATTTTTTGATTAATTCTAGGTGCCATTTTAACTTCATCATCTAATACAATAGCTAAAAATTTTCCCTTATTATCATCTGTAATTTCTTCAAAATCTATTGGGTTAACAAATTCTAAAGAAATATACCATTGGCCACTATTTATATCTTCAATAGGAAATTGTTGTGCTCTAGGATTTTTAATTTCATTTCCAGATAATTCTACATATTTATTAAGAAAAAATAATTGTGTATAACCTGGAATCTCTTGATTTTCTCCGCCCCACAAAAATTGAGAATCAATCAAATATCGTTTATTGTTTGAATCTAATAATATTTTATTAACATTATTTTTATTAGAATTTTGAACAAAAACATATGGAATTAATGCATTTTCTTGAATGTCATAAAAATTAGTCATTGAAATTCCATCAAATGAATAAAGATAATTGCTCAAATTAGTATTTTTATCAATTTTCTTTACTTTTTCTTGCCAAGTTTTAGCTCTCTCTTTAACAATAATAAATTCTAATTTTCCGGTGTTTTTTATTAATGATTCCGCCCTACTAGTATCTTGAATTCCAGCAATTTCAATTATAATTTGATTAGTTCCTTTAGTTTGAATTAAAGGCTCAGTTACACCAATTGCATCAACCCTGTTTCTTATAATTTCAGTTGATGAAAGTAGCTTCATAGCTAATTTTTCTTTCAGTATTTGTCTAAGAAAAGTAGCTTCATCCTCAGAATTAATATTTTCAGGTATAAAATCTGAGTAATAATTAATCAAGATTTCATTATCATAATTGTTAAATAAATAATCTATAAAATTTGAGCTTGAAGATTTTTGACTAACATTAATTAAAGTATTTTCAAATTCTTCTATTTCTTGAAAATCATTTTTATATTCATCATTAAGTAGGTTTTTATATAAATCAATTAAATCAAGCTCCAATACCATATGCATTCCACCTTGTAAATCTAACCCTAAAGTTAAACTTTTCTTTTTAAGTAACTCAGCCTGATTAATATCTAATTCTGACAAATCTTGTTTAGCAAAATAATTAGAATAATAATCTATAGTAGGCAATATCCCAATAATTGACAAAATTGTTAATAATACAAAAATAATCCATCTAAAATACAAATTATACCTCTTATTAATCGTAAATTAATACTAATTCAAAACATAAATAATATAGAAACAAACTAAAAGAATACTATAAATTTAAGTATGAAAAACATATTTTCTATTATACATAATGAATATAAATATAAATAATTAATCAAGTTTATGAAATCCAGCCAAATTATTATAATATTAGGTCCTACTGCAACAGGAAAAACAAATCTAGCAGTACAGATAGCAAATCAAGTGAATGCTGAAATTATTTCAGCAGATTCACGACAAGTTTATAAATATCTAGATATTGGAACTGGAAAAGATTTAGATGAGTACATTTTAAAAGATAAAGAAATTAAATATCATCTAATTGATATTATAGATCCTAATGAAAATTATAGTGTATTTAATTTTCAAAATGATTTTACAGAATCATACAAAAAAATAATAAAAAATAATAAAATCTGTGTAATCTGCGGAGGAACAGGACTTTATATAGAATCATTATTATTAGATTATGATTTGTCATCATCCCCCCCTCCTGATTTAAAATTACGAAAATTATTAAATGAAAAAAGTATGCAAGAATTAAAAATTTATTTGAATGAAATCAATAAAGATATTATTAAAAATCCAAAAATAGATACAAAAAATCGTATTATACGAAATATTGAAATTTGTACTAATGGATATAATAATAATAAGCCAAATGATTTACTTCCAATTAAAAATTATAAAGTGATTGGAATATTCCCAGGAAGAGAAAAAGTAAGACAGAATATAACAGAAAGATTAAAAGAAAGAATAAAAAATGGATTAATTGAAGAGGTTGAAGGTTTATTAAAAAATAATGTCAATCATGAAAGATTAAATTATTTTGGATTAGAATATCGTTTTATTTCAGAATACTTAAAAAATAAATATTCCAAAGAAGAACTGTTTAAAAAACTAAATTCAGCAATTCATCAATTTGCAAAAAAACAAATGACTTTCTTTAGAAGGATGGAGAAAAGAAATATAAAAATAGAATGGATAGAAAAAAATAATATAAGTCAAATTAAGAAATTGTTGTAAAAAATGATTATATTATACTATAATTAATCTTTACTGAAATGGAAAATTTAAAAAAAGAAAAACTATTAAAAATAGCTTCTAAATCAAAAATCCAGTATATGGATGGAGTGAGACTTAACCGAGCTGTCACATCTGGAATCAGATATCTTATTTCAAGACAAGACTATTTAAATAAAATTAATGTATTTCCTGTACCTGATGGGGACACCGGGACTAATATGGCCTTTACTATGACATCAGTATTAGAAGCATCTATTGAACAAATAGAGCCAAAAGTTGATGTTTTTACAAAAAAAATTGCTGATGCAGCTATAGATGGAGCCAGAGGGAATTCAGGAGTATTAATCGCACAATTTTTTGTAGGTTTTTCTGAAGGTTGTGAAGGTAAAAATAAATTGGACTGCCATACACTTGTTAAAGCTTTTAAGAATGGTTCTTTATCTGCAAGAGATGCAATGGAAGATCCAAAAGAGGGAACTATTTTAACTGTATTCCAAGATTTGTCTAATAAAATTGAATTATCAGTGTCAGAAGGTGTGCAAGATATATATGAATTAATGAAAATTGGATATCAAGCAGCCTGTGATTCATTAGCAGAGACTCCTGAAAAATTAAAAATACTTAAAAAAGCAGGTGTAGTTGATGCTGGAGCACAAGGTTTTGTTGATTTTTTAACAGGTGTAATGAATTTCATGAAAGATGGATCTCTGAAAAATTTAGATATTAGTAATATAGCGATTCAAAATACAGAAAGAGAAACTAAAGGACATCATTATGATGATGAAGTAGATATTAATTATAGATACTGTACAGAATGCCGAATTAAAGGTTCTAATATTGATAAAAAAGATTTGAGAGGTAAATTAAAGAAAATCGGAGACAGTTTGATTGTTGCTGGATCAACAGACAGAATTCATGTGCATATACATTCAAATAAGCCTGCTCAAGTCTTTTCTATGTGTGAAAGATTTGGTAATGTAGATGAACAAAAAGCTGATGATATGTTCCATCAGCAACAACTTCTAAATACTAAAAATATTGAAAAAAGGTCTGTTTCTATTGTAACTGACTCAGCTTCTGATTTTGAAGATGAAAATCTTAATATTTATGTAGTCCCTATGAGATATAATTTTGGTAATAAAGGTTATATAGATAAAGTTTCACAAACTTCATCTGCATTTTATGAAGAGTTAGAAAAAAGTGACTATCATCCAAAAACTTCTCAACCAACTGCAGGTGATTTTAAAAAACAATATCAATTTTTATCATCTCATTATGAAACAATAATTTCTCTACATATACCAAAAAAACTAAGTGGAACATATCAATCAGCACAAAATGCATCTAAACAAACTCCTGATGCAAAAATAACAGTTATTGATACTAATAATGCTTCTGTAGGTAATGGTCTTATTGTTAAATATGCAGCAAAATTAGTAAAAGCTGGAAAAACACATGAAGAAGTTATTTCTGGAATAAAAAAAGCAATCAACAAAACTCAAATTTATGTTATTTTAAATGATTTAGATTCTGCTGTTAAGGGAGGACGAGTTAATTCAACGATAAAAATGATTAGTGACTTTTTGAATTTCAAACCAATAATGTCTATTAAAAAAGATGGGAGTCTTGGACCAATTGGAGTTATATGGGGAAAAAGAAATATTGTTCACAAAATTGCTAAGTACTTAAATAAAAAAATTAATCCTGATATAGATTATGATATAGCAATTGCACATAGTATATGTGAAGAAAATGCAGAAATTTTAAGAAAAAATTTATATGAAAAACATAAAAATATTAAATCAATTAGTATTTTAGAATTAGGCTGTGCCTTAGGGTCACATACTGGTCCAGGAACATTAGCAATTGGACTCCAAGAACATATGTCTATATAATGTATCAACAGCTAATTCTACCTATAATCCTAGTAATCCTTCTATCATATATGATTGGCTCAATTTCAGGTGGCATTATTATTGGAAAATTAAAAAATATTGATATTCGAAAAGAAGGCAGCAATAATGCAGGTGCTACAAATGCTCTTAGAACGATGGGAACAGCTTTTGCAGTAATAGTTTTAATTATTGATGTCTATAAAGGCTATTTTGCAACACATTATATCCCCTATTTAGTTTTTGAATTTTATCCTCAAGAATATTTACAGCAATCTAATGATTTATATAAAAATTTAATTAATGAATTGAAAGTATTTGCAGCTATTTCATCAATTATGGGTCATGTATACCCTCTTTATTTTAAATTTAAAGGAGGAAAGGGGGTCGGAACTGCCTTAGGTACTTTATTTGCATTTTCAGAATTTTACTATAGTATATTGGTTGGATTTATCTTTTGGACAAGCAGTTTGATTTTGACTGGTTTTGTGGGATTAAGCTCTATAATTTCAGGTATTTCTGTATCTCTAATATATTTAACAGATAATGGATTTATGTTAAACACATTGGCATTTTATAGTATAATTATAGCTTTATTTTTTATATTCACACATCGTGAGAATATCTTAAGAATGATAAGTGGAAAAGAAAATCAATTTAAGAAAGTTATGCTAATCAATTTATTTAAAAAAAATAATGAATAATCGAGATAAGATCGATCATATTGCAATTCAAGTAAAAGATATCAAAAAATCGCTTAATTGGTATCTTGAAAATTTTAACTGTACAGAGATTTATTCTGATAAAACATGGGCTTTTATTAAATTTAAAAATATAAAGTTAGCTTTGGTTACCAAAGAACAACATCCATTTCATTTTGCAATTATAAATGAAAAAGTTTTTTTAGACCCAGAAGCTATAAAACATAGAGATGGTTCTGTTTCAAAATATATTCAAGATATTGATAACAATCATATTGAATTAATTAAATATTAATATCATTAAGTACCTAAATGTATATGATATTGACCAAAAGGATTAAATCCAACCATTAATGAAATTGGTGGCCCAATAGTGAAAAATTTAAATCCAAATCCATAGCCTATCAAAAAATTATCTAATGAAAAATCATTAAAATATGTGCTACCTATACCTGAATTAATAAATAATACTCGATCTATTCCAAATTCAATTTTTCCATAATTTTTTCTTTCTAAAATAGTACTTTGTAATTCAATGTGATTATAAATAATATTTGAGGCTTCAATAATCTTATTAAAATTGGGAGGTAATTCATCATAATGAGAAGAATAACCTCTAACATATTCTTCTCCACCTAAATAGATATATTCATAGAAAGGTAGCCGAGAAAATTTAGGATATTTAAAAAAACCAGCTATTTGATAAGATAAGACTAAGTCTTCCCAATGATTATCTTCTAAAAGAAAAAATTGTTCTAAAGAAACACCAATTCTTGTTATATCATAATTATCACTTATCAATCCTTTTGAATAAGATAAATCTAAACCAAATAAGACCCCTTTTAATGGATCTTTATATAAATCTCTTGTATCATATCGATAATCAAATAAAATATTAAAATATCTATAATCCAAAGGTTTAGAATTAAGAAAATAATAAAAATCATCAGAAAATGTAGACTTATTTTTATTAGTTTCATGATAGCTTAAACCAAATTTAAACTTATTGCTTAATCCTTTGTAAAAACCAGTTTCTAATAGAAAATATTTCTCATCATAATTAAAATAATAAAAAGGGTTATCTGAATTACGACTAAAAATTGTTGTTGAAAATGAAATATGATCACCAAATACCCAAGGATTATCTAAAGATAAAGCTATCCATTTATCTCCTATGAATGCTCCGCCAATATATAAGGTTTGATTTAACCCCAAAAAATTCATATCAGCTATACCTAAACCATAACTCCATTTTTTTGATATTTCACTATAATCAATAACTAAATCTGGTATAATTGAAAAGGACTCGACTACATCAACATAATAAGTATTATCTATAACATTAATATCAACTTTAGAAAAAATATTTAAATTGTATAATCTGTTAATATCTTCCTTTAATACTAAAGAATCAAGAGGACTATGCATTTCATGCAATAATTCCCTTCTAATAATATGATTTTTAGTTCTTTTATTACCATTTATGATTATAGTATCTACCCTACTTCCTGAAATCAGAAAGGATATTAAGACTAAATTATATAATATTAATTTCATATTTATTATTAATCTATAAAAAAAAGCCTCCATAATTTTATGAAGGCTTTTTTAAATAATCAAAAGTTGCTAGCTTATTTTCTACCTCTAGCCATTTTAGCTCTTGAAACATCACCAT
>CEUQ01046330.1_pt1 | contig 15184 bp, 29 predicted proteins | sample 361491 | NCBI WGS metagenome assembly CEUQ01 (sample SAMEA2622796, study PRJEB7988) | marine metagenome | biome: marine biome (ENVO:00000447); feature: marine epipelagic mixed layer (ENVO:xxxxxxxxx); material: "saline water (ENVO:00002010), including plankton (ENVO:xxxxxxxx)" | depth 120 m | reverse complement strand
TGTGGTTTCGCAAATGTTAAAATCAGACCTGCAAAAGGTAAGTTCGTTAATTTCTTAAAACAACAAGGAATTGGTGATATTGCATATAAAGGTGGTTGGAGAATATCTTACTACGATATTATGCCAAAAAGTCATCCTTGGAGAATGACGCAATCTATGAGTATTAAGGAAATTGGTTGTGATGCGTTCGCAGATGCTTTGGAATCTTTTGGTTTAGATTGTATTAGCGAAAGTAGGGCAGATTAGTGGTTGACTTTTTTGGTCAAAGAAACTAATATTAACTATAATTAAAAGGCAAACACTTAGGCAAGAAAGGGCACAAATGAAAAACACAATTTACGTTCTAGAAGGTTCTTACAGAAACAAAACAATAGAGAACCAAACATTTCAATTAGTTAAAGCATATCAACCTTATCCACACAAAGAGGGTGGATTTATCACGGTAAAGATTGAAGACATTGAATCTTTTCCTGGTGCTACAAAAAATCAAATTAGAATTAATTTAGAATCTGAAAACAAACTACGTGATAAAGCACCTGAGCAAAAGAAAGAAGAGTCTGATGCTGAAACAGTTGAAAGAATGAGGAAAAGATTTACAATATTAGACAGTATGACAAAGGCTTGTAAAAAAGGCGATGTTAGAGCAATGATTGTATCAGGACCTCCAGGTGTTGGAAAATCGCATGGTGTAGAAACAGTGTTGGATAGATATGGTGTTGTTGATACACTTGGTAACACAAAACAAAAATATGAAATTGTTAAAGGTGCTATGTCGCCAATAGGCTTATATTGTAAACTTTACAATTTTTCTAATGCTGATAATGTATTGGTATTTGATGACTGTGATTCTATATTGCTAGATGATTTAAGTTTGAATATATTAAAGGCGGCATTAGATTCTAAGAGAGTTAGAAAAATTTGTTGGAATACTGATTCTCATATGTTAAGAAGAGAGGGTGTGCCAGATACATTTGAATTTGCTGGTTCAGTTATCTTTATTACAAACATTAAATTTGATAATGTAAAAAGTAAAAAATTAAGAGACCATTTAGAAGCATTAGAATCTAGATGTCATTACATTGATTTAACTATCGATACAATAAGAGAAAAGATTCTTAGAATTAAACAAATTGTGCAAGATGGAATGTTAAAAACCTATGCTCTACCAAAAGAGACTGAAGACCAAATTGTTCTATTTGTTGATGAATACAAAAGACAGTTAAGAGAGATTAGTTTAAGAACTGTGCTTAAAATTGCGGATTTGGCAAAAGCATTTCCGGAAAATTGGAAGGAGATGGCTAAAAACACGGTGCTGAAGCCTGTGTAAAAACATTGACTTTAGTACCAAAAGACTTTATAATATGACTATGAAAAAACAAAAAAGAAACAAATTGGAAAGGAAATTGGACGAGTACAATCACACAATGGAGTTAGTAAGAACTGTTGTGCCAATTGTTGTGCTTGGATTACAAATTTACATTTTAATTAAGTTATTATGATTGAACAACTTTTAAATGACCTAAAGAAAATGCGTGATGATATGGTAGCAAAAAACTATCCTTTTCAGCAGTTGACTAATTTAATTGTAAAGTATGAAACAATGCTGAATGATCAAAAATCACCAAGCCAAAAATTACAAGATGATTTGGAGCCAATAGAATGAGAACACAACCACAAGAAGTAATTGCAAAATTAGAATCTGACAATAGCAGATTGGCTAAAGAAAAAATATTGCTTGAAGCAATGAATGAAGGATTAGATGAATTCTTTGAAGGATTGAGAATGTGTTTGGACAAGTTATACACATTTGGAGTAAAACAAGTACCAATAAAAGATGATGTTATTTCTGCACAAGGTTGTAAATGGCAGGTGTTTAAAGACCTTGCAGAAAAACTTAACAAAAGAGAATTAACAGGTCACGCGGCAAGAGATGCCATTAATTTAGTGATGAGTTCAGCGACAGCAGAACAATGGAATGGTTTTTATAGAAGAATATTAATTAAAGATTTGCGATGTGGAGTTTCAGAAAAAACTGTAAACTCTGTTGCTAAAAAGAACAAGTTTGGCAAGTACATGGTGCCCGTGTTTACTTGCCAACTTGCCCATGATTCAGCCAATCACGAAAAGAAGTTAGTGGGCGAGAAAATGTTAGAAGTTAAATTAGATGGTGTAAGAGTTGTTACTATTGTGTATCCAGACGGCAAGGTTGATATGTTTAGTAGGAATGGAAAAGAGTTTACAAATTTTGGACACATACAAGAAGAATTATCAGCAATAGTCAAAAACAGTCCCCCACCATATCCTTTAGTTTTAGATGGAGAAGTAATGAGCGAAAACTTCCAAGATTTAATGAAACAGGTGCACAGAAAAGAATCAGTGAATGCCAAAGACGCAGTGCTTAATTTATTTGATTTCCTGCCATTAGAAGATTTCAAAAAGGGTTTTTGGGATAAGAGCCAGACTGTAAGAACCGAAATGTTAAAAGCATGGTATGAACAACATAAAACCAATTTAAACGTCGTTACAGTGCTGGACCATGAAATTGTGAACTTAGACACGCCAGAGGGACAGAAGACGTACACAGACGTTAATAAGAGGGCCGTACAGGGCGGTTATGAGGGAATTATGATTAAGGACGTTAATGCTCCTTATGAATGTAAACGATCTCATGCATGGCTAAAATTAAAGCCATTTATTGAGGTAAGTTTGGAGGTTAAAGATGTTGAAGAAGGAACAGGACGAAATAAAGGGAAATTGGGTGCATTGGTTTGTGAAGGAACTGATGACGGAAGAAGTATCAAGGTTAATGTTGGGAGCGGTCTCAGTGATGGCGATCGTGATAATTTTTGGCTTCACCGTAGTAGGCTTCCTGGAAATATTGTTGAAGTAAGAGCAGATGCTATTACTAAAAACCAAGATAGTGATGAAACTTATTCATTAAGATTTCCTAGATTTATGAGATTTAGAGGTTTTGATATTGGAGAAAAATTATGATGTCTTACAAGGAAAGAAAAATGTCTGATTTTGAAATAGAAGAAAAAACTTCTGGGGGAGCAGTTTATGAGGCAGGTGTTAAGGAAAGCAAAAGGAATAAAGCATTAAGAAGAATAGCACAACCACTTATGGACAAGTATTGGAAAGATAGAGGTCAAGACGTAACAACATTACATAGAGTTTATAGAGTTGCAGAATATTTGTTAAAAAGAAGTAAAAGGCACAAATGATAGAAGATAGAACACAAAAAGAGATTGAAGAAAATATTAACCATGTGATTGAAACTAAAATTCAACCAGGTGTTGATCAGCATGGTGGTGTTGTAAAACTAAACAATTTTAACATGGACACAGGAGTTGTAACCATGTTAATGAGTGGGTCATGTTCTGGTTGTGCAAGTAGCACTGCAACACTTAAACAAGGTATAGAAAATATGCTTAAACATTATGTACCAGAAGTTAAATCAGTTGAAGGAGTAGATGATCCTGCCTTTAACAATCCGTATTACAAACAAGAACCTAATCCGTTGGCACCAACCATGTCATATGAAGAAATGCTTAAAGAATTAGAACAATATGAAACAGAAGACAAAAAAGAAAATGAAGAAAAAAATTAAAAGATTAGGATATGAACATATCCTAAAACAATATGATGGCCCGCCATATTCTTTTAGTGTTAAAGTAAATGGCAAATTGAAACGTATGTCTGGCTTTGATGCTGAACACATTGAAAATCAACTATGGCCCAGAAAAGCAACAATGATTAGAAAGGTCAAAGATGCCTAGAAAGAATGATCCTACACGCAATCAAATTGCTCATTTAGTACAGATGGCTAAAGTGAATTCTTTGTTGCAGGCACAGGTGCAGATAAAAAAATTATTAGACAAGGAACAAATAAAATTAACAAAATTAAAACATAAAACATTCTTAGATGAGATTGAAAATGCCGAATAAAGATATACAACCAATTACAGAAAAACTGGACGATAAAATTAAAAAACTCAATAGTAGTAGAGTATTCAAAAAGGTAACACCTAAAGGTGATTTGAGTTGGTATGTGAAATGGGCATCTGTCCTTTTTATAGTAACAGGATGGTGTTTAACATCAATTAATTATTTTCCATACAATATGGTATTTCAATTAATAGGTATTGCTGGGTGGTTATGGGTAGGATTTCTATGGCATGACAGGTCACTTATTGTTCTTAATAGTATTGGAGTAACATTGTTAGGAGCAGGATTATTAAAATTTTTGGCGGGTATGTAATGAGCAAAGAAGTAGATATTATTAAGAAAGCAATGGCGGACAACAAGAAAGTTTTCTTAAAAGAAATGAAACAACTTAACGATAAAATTGATAAATTGGACCAGCGTCTTTCCAAACACATTGATTTTATAGAAAGGGTGTATGCACCATTATCAAGCAGTATCGATAAGTTTAAGAAGTTTTTTAGATAGGAGTAGTATGTATAATTTAGAAAATTGTGGTTGGTGTAATAGATTACGAAATTGGGCCATAGATACTGCAACAATTTTGTTTGACGATAACCACAATGATTTAAGATCACTGCCCAAGACTGTTAGGTTGCAGATACTTGTGGTATTAAGTTTTGTATGGAGTACGGTGTTTACACTTTATTTCTTTTCAATGTCAACTATGGTTTGGGGTTGGAGTGGTTTGGTAATTGCCCACCTTGGAATAATTTTTGCCATGTATGCCACATTTAAACAATTTCATAATGCACAAAAAAGATTTATAAATTACAAATTTGATGGATATCATTCTGCTGGCAGGACAAGAGGTTTTATGATTGCTAGAGATAAAAAAGGAAATCCATATAAACTATATTTTGATCCAAAGGATCCAGGAGGAGAACATGAATAAAATAAAATGGTGGATACTAGATAACTTGCCAACAGTATGGATGATTTTAATCATCTTAGTTGGCATGGTTTTAGTAATGGACCACGCAGGAATAATTTAATGAGCAAGTGGATAGTGGGAATAATGATGGTAGTCGTATTTGCTATGTTTTGGAAAGGCATAGAAGTATTAGGGCCTAGCAATACAAACAAAGACGTCCTATACCAAGGACCTGAAAAGACTACAGAAGAAAGATGGAAATCCGCATTTGAATGGCAAAAGAAACGTAAAGGAAAAGAATAATGGAATTAAAAATATTATGGGCGTCAATGTATGGCAATGCTGAATATGTTGCTAATAGAGTTGACAAATTAGCACAAGAAAGAAATTTTGAAACTGAAATGATAGAACTTAATGACGTTACCATGTCTAGTCTTCAAAAGATGAAGAACGTTGCAGTGGTAACATCCACCACAGGACAAGGTGACTTACCAACCAACGGTGAATGGTTTTGGGAGGATTTGAAAAAGGCAGACATAGATTTGTCCAATATTAGGTATAGTGTCTGTGCATTAGGAGATAGTTCACACGCAGATTTTTGTGGAGCAGGTGCAAAAGTAGATGATAGGTTTAAGGAACTTAAAGCAAAACGTATTTTAGATATACAAGAATGCGATGGAGATGATTCAGGCTCTCACAAGTGGGCAGTTGAATTTTTAGAAAAATTAAAACAAACAGAAGACCCAGAGTTCGTCTGGCATGGTAGTTAATGGATACGTATTTTTTTGATTATGAACCTGGAGATAGAGTAAAAAATCCTAAAGCACCTGAATGGGGAATAGGACAAGTTCAATCTATAATAAAAAATAAAGTCACTGTTAATTTTGAAGACGCAGGTAAAAAAACTGTCGATGGCAGTGTGATAGAACTAGAAAAAATATAATGTTACAATTATACGAAAAGGTAAGAAAATTTATCCCCGAAGTAGAATGGGCAGTTTACGAACCTTTGGTTGATAAAATTAATAGACTCAAAAAAGAAAAGAACGCAGTAATACTAGCACACAATTATATGACACCTGAAATATATCATTGTGTTGCTGATATTGTGGGCGATTCATTATTACTAGCAAAAGAATCACAAAAAGCAAAAGCAGATACTATAATCATGTGTGGAGTTCACTTTATGGCTGAAACAGCCAAGATACTGAACCCTGATAAAAAAGTTTTAATACCTGATACAAAAGCAGGATGTTCACTTGCAGAATCAATCACAGGAGATGATGTTAGGCTTCTAAAAGAAAAATATCCTGGAGTACCTGTTGTATCATATGTTAATACATCAGCAGATGTAAAGTCCGAAACTGATATATGTTGCACTAGTTCTAATGCAGTTGAAATAGTAGAATCATTAGGAGTAGATAAGGTAATTTTTTTACCAGATGAATATCTAGCACAGAATGTTGCCGCACAGACTAAAGTAAAAATTATCTCATATAAAGGAACTTGCATAGTGCATGAAAGATTTACACCCGAAGAAATAAAAGAATATAGAAAAAACTATCCTGGCATAGTTGTATTGGCACATCCAGAATGTCCACCAGATGTTGTAGCGGAGGCAGACTACACAGGATCAACTTCCAAAATGAGTAATTACGTTAGAGACAAAAAACCTAAAAAAGTTTTAATGGTTACGGAATGCTCTATGAGTGATAACGTTGCTATTGAAAATCCAGAAGTAGAAATGATTAAGCCTTGTAATTTGTGTCCTTATATGAAAAAAATTACTTTGCAAGGTATCTATAATAGTTTGACAAAAGGAACTGAAGAAGTTACACTAACAAAAGAAGTAATGGACAAAGCACGGATGTCAATAAAAAGAATGATTGAGGTAAAATGAAGATTTGCATTATATATGGACACCATAATACCAAAAGCAGTTTTAATGCCGCCATTAGAGATACATTTATTGAAGAAGCGGAAAAATGTGGACATGAAATAGATTTAGTAAACCTGTTTGAAGAAAAAGAACAATTACCATTTTACAATGCTGATATAAATCCACCACCACAACTAGTTTTAGATTATAGAAAAAGATTAGAAAACAGTGATGTAATGTTTTTAATTGGATCATGTCACAACCTACGTATGCCATCAATATTAGAAAATTGGGTAGACTGGGTGCTACACCCTAAATGGTTTTTCAGTTACAGGGCATTGGTACCTGGCAGTAAGTATTTCAAGAACTATGGTTATCCTGTGCCAGGAGCAATGAACGGTAAGTTAGGATTAATATCAATAACATATGGTGGACCTATGGTTACATATGTGAACTTCAGTTTGTTTGACAATATACCTTATAGAAGGATAAAGAAAGCAGTGTTCAATCTAGGTGGTATGGTCACAAAGTATATTAGATTCTATTCTGTATTGCCAGGAATGGACAAATCAGAATTTGATAAGCACATGAAAAGAGTGAGAAAACTTGCTAGAAGTTTAAATCCAGATAAGAAGAAAAAAATTAGTTGGTGGGCATAATGAAGTGTGTTGACAAAGGAAAAAATCACAGAATATTTAGAGACTGGCTTTTAGGCATCTTTCCCTACTACATTTTAGAAGACAGTAGAAACGCAGTGTTCAAAGGAGGAACATGGCTTGAGGTAAAAATTACTAATCATTATTTTAAAACACTTAACCAAGTAAAAAAATTAATATGACTGAACAGGAATATCTAGAAACTTTTATCAAAGACCTACAACACGAAATAGAACTTGATAAACAAAAAGCATTTATGCACAAAAAAATGTATGGAACTTGGACAGTTGAGGAAATCATAAGTGCTATGAAAAGTATCTGTCCTGAAGCATGGCCCGATTATGATTGAATTTTTAGTATTTGCAACAATATTCACTTTAATAGTCTTAATGACTGGAGGTCCTGGTAGTAGTGCCTAAGTCAATGAAATCATATACAGTTGAGATAAAAGTGGGCGACAAAATTCATGTTGGTCGATTTAAAAATGTAAAAACAATGATAAAAAATATAACAATAGATGAACATGGACAGCCAGTCATCCATACAAGTAAAGGTGAAAAGAAGTTGTTTAATTGCAGAATTCACAAACTTACGCCTGGCACAAAAACTCCAAAACAAATACTTTTAGAAGTTAAGAATAGAAAAAAATCTTGATTTTTCATCGAAGAGACTATATAGCATTTATAGTACCATGGAAAAAACAGAAATAAAAAAGCCTACTATACAGGATAGAATAGAAAAAAGAGTTAATGAAATACTCGAACCAGTTGATATGTGGCTGGATCGTCATGCGTTTACTCCTGAAAGATTTAATCCTAAAACACTTAAATTGGTTGATCTTTTTAAGAGAGAAAAGGTAGGCGGAGTTCATGCAAGGAAGATTCAAGAACGTTACGAAGACATTTACAGTGAATACAAAACCCTATTAGAACTACGCGAAAAGAATATTAAATTTGAAGAATTAGATGATGAAGGTTCAAATGATTCCGATGATCGCCAACTGTTAGAGGCTTATGAAAATGTCAGTAATAAAACTATAATGAAAGGCATTGAAGCATACGATAATATTTTTAAAGCCTGCGATTATATGATCAATATTGCAAATGCTAACAGGAAACCAAGGAAGAGAAAAGAAAAATCCCCCGAAAAAATAGTAGCCAAATTAAAGTACAAATTAGAGGATGATAAATTTAACATTAAATCTATAGATCCAAGTGAAATTGTTTACGCCGAAGAACTTTGGGTGTATAATGTTAAAACTAGAAAACTAGGGCAATACAAAGCAAGGGTGCTAGATCCAAGGGGAATGAATAGACCTGGCACAGGACTGATGGTAAAAGGCACAACAATACAGGGTTTTGATGAAGAAACAAGCATACAAAAGACACTACGTAAACCTGAACAACAATTAAAAGAGTTCGCAGATAGTGGCCCTATTAAAGTACGTGGATTTTATGATAGTATTAAGACTATGCCAATCAAACTTAATGGTCGCATAAACAATGAAGTTCTATTGTTAAGAGCAGTTAGATAAATAACTGTATGAACGACTCAAATGATATCTTACGTATAAAAGATGGCTTAATCAGACTTGGAAATGCTGTGGAATCCTTACAAGATAGGGATAGTTCACAGGGTGACTTTGTAGGATTGGACAAAAGCATAGATTTTAAACAAAAAGGATCCAACCTGATTGCAGGAAAAGGTTTGCAATGGAGTGGAGACGGATCAACTAAAGTATTAAATTATCAAGCAAATCCAGGTAGAATTTTTTCAAGTGAACCAATAGACTTGATGAAAGACAGCCAATACATGATTAACAATGCACCAGTGCTATCTGAAAAAGCATTAGGTCCAGGAGTTAGATCATCTAACCTTAGAGAAGTTGGTATACTTAATGGATTGACTGTAAACGGCAATGTGAATTTAGATTCATTTGTATTCTATGACAGTGGAACAAGCAGACTAGGTATTGGAACAGAGGCAATGAATGGTCAATTATCTGTTGGCTCTAACAGTGCTGAATTTGTTGTTGAACCAGGTGAACGTACAATTGGCATAGGTTCATACACAGCAAGTGAATTAAGAATACAAACAGACAACACAGACAGAATTACAATTTCAGCAGAAGGCAACATTAAACTAGGCAACCAAGGTGCAAGTGACACCAAAATTAATATGTATGGAAAATTAGGAGTTGGCATAACGTCAATAGATCCAGAGGTGCAGGTAGATGTTGCAGGCGCAATTAAATTTGCTGGCAGAAAGTTTTTAGTCTCTGGAGATACACCAAACAGTGGTTCATACTCTCAGGGAGACATGATATGGAATTCAAATCCTACACCAGGTAATGTAATGGGTTGGGTTTGTGTTAAATCGGGGACACCAGGAGTATGGAAATCATTCGGAAATATTTCAAATTAAACATTAAGAAACAGGTAGGACTTTGGGCATGGATTGGACGTGTTGCACCTTTGTCTGCTCTTTTGGTTTTATGTTTAGTGATATACTATGATATTGACACATGGCTGAAGACTGTGTTAGTATTAATAGGTATTGTGTTTAGTATTACTGCATTTACATGGTGGTGGTGGGTAATATACGCAGTCAGAGATATTTTTACAATGCTAACCAAGGCAAATAAAAAATTTGAAGAAGTACTATTTGAAATTAAAAAGATCAAATTGGAAACAAGCAAACTGAAAAAACGTAAAAAGTAATCATTATGTTAGTAATAGGCAACGGCGAAAGTCGTAAAGGCATAGATATTAATGAGTTAGAAACAACAAAAGTAGGTTGCAACGCAATAATAAGAGATTACACAGTTCATCATTTAATTTGTTGCGATAAAAGAATGGTTGGTGAAGCAATAAAAAATAAAAGAATATCTAATCAAGAAATATACACAAGAAGTGATTGGCAAAATTTATTTCCTGGAGTGAAAATTGTACCTGAACTTTGGTATGAATCCAAGGAAAGGATTGATCAACCTTGGCATTGGGGCAGTGGAGACTATGCTGTATTGTTGGCTAGCCAAATCACCAAACAAAAACAAATACATATGATAGGTTTTGATTTATTCAGTGTTGACGACAAGGTTAATAACATATATAAAGGCACGCCTAATTACAATAAGGAAGACAGTCATGCTGTTGATCCATCATATTGGATATATCATCTTGCCAAAATATTTGAAAAATTTAATCAAAAAGAATACATAGTGTATTCAAACTATGGTGATAAGATGCCAGAAACATGGAAATCTTTAAACAATGTACGTTTGGACAGTTTGGATAATTTAAAAAATAATCTGGAGAATAATCATTGACATTTTGTCTAAATAAGTTTATTATAAAAATATGAGATACTTTAGCACTAAAACATATGGAAATGACAGAGGATTTAGTTGTGCATTTAGACAACCAAATGCTAAACACAGTCATTGTTCTTTGATCCATGGTTACAGCCTTGGGTTTAAATTTACTTTTGAATCAGAAACATTAGATGACAAAAACTGGGTGTATGACTTTGGAAATTGTAAATGGATTAAAAAGTTTTTAGAAGAAAAATTTGATCATACACTAGCACTAGACAAATCGGATCCTGACTTTGATTATCTTTATGATATGAAAAGTAAAGGACTTGCTGATGTACAAGTAATGGATGGAGTAGGATGTGAAAAATTTGCAGAACACGTTTACAAATTTGTTGCTCCTGAAGTTTCAAAACAAACTGAAAAAAGAGTAAGATTAAAAAGTGTAGAAGTATTTGAACATGGAGCCAATAGTGCTATATATTCTGCATGAAAAAATATGTCGTTTGTTTAAAACATGGTAAGAAGTATGGACCGGAGTATGTTAATACTCTTGCAAACATGGTCCAACGTAATTGCACACTAGATTACGAATTTGTTTGTTACACAGAAGATCCAATAGGAATAGATACATCTAAAGTTACCATAAGACCTTTGCCCACAGCATACAGAATAGGTGGTTGGTGGTTTAAACCATTGTTGTTTAATCCTGATTTAAACGAACGTGGCACCATGTTATACATAGACTTAGATGTTATAATTTTCAGAAACATAGACAAGTTGTTTACACACTTAGAAGGACAATTTTTAGTGTTGCGTGATTTTAATAGATGGCGTCAAGTGGGTTGGAAAAAATTTAATTCATCTGTTGTTCGCTGGGAAACAGGACAACACCCACAAATTTACAAACAATTTGTTGCAGATACAACTAACATTTCAAGAAGATTTCATGGAGATCAAGATTGGCTTTATGCTCAGGTAAAGAAAGATTTTCAGTTTTTTCCAGACGAGTGGATTCAAAGTTACAAATGGGAGATGCGAGGTATGCCACCTTTAACACGTGATGCGGCTGGACATAGAAATTTTGTATCACCAGGCGTACCAAGAATAAAGCCTGAAACGTCTATTGCTGTGTTTCATGGAGATCCAAATCCAAAAGTGTGTTGTGATCCATGGTGTAAAGAAAACTGGCGTTGACGCACACCAAAATATTTGCTATAATTAGATATGATTAGAAGGATTGGTTTTTGTTGTCAGTGGTTCCACCACGATAGAACATTAAAGAAAAAACAATTAGAAGAAATTGAACGTCCTATGAATACCAGGTCAACAACTGTGCGTTGGCTGAATGAACATAAAGAACAAGCAGAAGAAAAATTAGATTTTGTATTCAAGCACAACATAGAAGGTATAAAAAATTTAATACTAAAAGTTTCGACCTTGCCTAAAAGTAGACGTATGTGTAGAATAAGTTCACCTATACTACCTGTTGCAACGCAGGCAGATTGGAGATACTATTGGGACAAACCTGAAATAATAAAATATTGCGAAAAGCATTTTGCAGAAGCAGGCGAACTTGCTAGAAAACATGATGTTAAGGTAAGTTTCCATCCTGGACAATTTACTGTCCTTGCTTCTGATAATCCTGATATTGTAGAAAGGTCTATCGATGAATTTGAATATCATGTTAATATGGCACGTTGGATGGGTTTTGGTAAAACTTTTCAAGATGGTTGTAAAATTAACGTGCATATTTCAGGCAGACAAGGACCTGAAGGCATTATTAAAGCAATACCTAAGTTAAGTCCTGAAGCACGTAATTTATTAACAATAGAAAATGATGAAATGGGTTGGGGATTAGAATCCAGTCTGGAACTAGAAAAACATTGTGCTTTAGTCTTAGACATTCATCATCATTGGGTACGGACTGGAGAATACATTCAAGCAAATGATGATCGAGTGAAAAGAGTTGTTGATAGTTGGCGTGGGCAACGTCCTACCATGCACTATTCATATTCTAGAGATGAATGGTTGGCTCCTGCATATCCTGACGGAAAAATGCATGAAGGTATTCATGATATGCAAACGTTATTAGACAAAGGTTGTAAAAAACAAAAACTGAGAGCACACAGCGAACTATTACCAAATCGTGCTGTAAATGAATGGGCACTTACATTTTTACCGCAATTAGACATACAAGTAGAAGCGAAAATGAAAAATTTGGCGGCAGAACAACTCCATAATCAGGCTGAAGAACTCGGACTGGTATAAAAAATAAATACATTATATGAAGTATGACCAATTGACAGAAGCGAAAAATCGTGAAGAAAAACTTGAAGTTGTAAAACTACCTTACAAGTTAGGAGAACTTTCTCCAGTGTTATCAAAAAATAATGTTGATTATCATTATAATGTTTTAACAAAAGCATATGTTAGAAGATATAATGATAAAGAAGGTGACCCTAATTTTAATTATGGTGGTGCTAAACTTCATAATCTTTTCTGGAGTCAATTGCATAAACCTAAGCCTGCAAATAAACCTAGTGGTGCAATTAAAGAATTAATTGATAAAAATTTTGATTCTTTTGACGCTTTCAAAAAAGAAATTTTTAGAATGTCAATGACCATTCAAGGTTCAGGTTGGGTATATTTGGCAAAGAATGGAAAAATTAAAACCACTCCAAACCAATCATACAAAACTGATATATTAATGCCTATTGATATGTGGGAACATTCTTTTATGGATTACGTTCCTGCAAAAGATGCCAAAAAGAAATACATGGATGGTATGATGAGAATTATCAACTGGGACGTAATAAATCAAAGACTAGAGTCATAGGAGGAAAACGATGATTACTAAAGCACAAAAATGGATTCAGGCTAGAATTAAAGAAAGAACAACATTAGATGGTGCTCTTTTAATATTAGCAGGAATTTGTTTCTTGATTTTCAAACCAATAGCAAGTATTGTGGCGTATGGAGCAATTGCCTACGGTGCATGGACAATTTGGAAATCTGAATAATTTATAATTCGTTAATTTTTTTCAAACTAGAGGCGTCCATATTAAAGATTTTTCTTTGACGGGCGCCTTGTTCTTGAGCAAATCTTTTAGGATCACAACTATTACAAACGTGTTTATAGTAATTGCTTACTCTTTTTTCCTGGATTTGTCCTTTGGGCCTTGTAAATTGATTTTCACACACATCACAAATGAACAAATATAAGGTTCTAGTTCTTTTACAGACGTGTTTTTTACCCAATTTGCTGGTTCTAGTGGTTTGTGATACTTCTTTTAATTCTTTTAGGAACATACATTTATTTACATTAGGATTAATAAATTACACAATAAATAAATATAGGTATACGATATGACAGTGATGACAGTTACAGATAAGGCTAAAGAAAAGGTGCAAGAACTTTGTGCTAAAAACAGCAAATATGCTGTTAGACTAGGTCTTAAAGGTGGCGGGTGTGCAGGATTCAGTTATGATTGGGGATTTGCAGAACAGTCAGAAGTGTCTAAAGAAGATGAAGTAATAAAGTGTAATGAAGGCAATCTTGTAATAGATCCATCAAGTGCATTTTATTTGTTTGGTACAGAATTAGATTACGTAGAAGAAGTTTTTGGTTCTCATTTTGATATTAAAAATCCAAACACAAAAAGCGAATGTGGTTGTGGTGAGAGCGTAAACTTTGATATGAGGGTGTAATGGCAAAACAGATTATTAATGTTGGTATAGAGGGGAACGACGGTACAGGCGATAGTATCAGAGACGCCTTTAGAAAGTCCAACGAAAACTTTACAGAATTATATGCTGTATTCGGTCAAGGTGGACAGATAAGTTTTACAACTTTATCAGACACTCCTGACACACTAGGTTCAAATAAGGTAGCGTCTTCAAACGCAGATGGTACACAAATCTTGATGAAAACAATTCAAGGTGGACCTGGTATTGCAATAGACACTTCAAATCAAAATAATATTACAATCACAAACACAGGTGGTGACGTTTCAAGTGATAATAATCCAGGACTGGGTGGACCTTTAAATGCAAATGGTTTTGCTATTGCAAATGTCGGAATTGAACAACAAAGTGTTATTGATTACAATGCAGTGCATGGCACTAACATCACTTTAGATGATCTTGTAATTAATAAAAAATACGCAGATAGAAATTATTTAAAATCATCTGGTGGAAGTGGAACAGCAGGACAAATTAGAATTAGAACTGAACCTGCTAACGCAACAGAATATACTTTAACTATCACTTCTTATCAAAACGGTGATGCAGTAGTACCAACACATGGTTTTGATTCTGGAGCGAATGGTTTACCTTTTGTTTACTCAACAACAGGATCACCGGCAGTAAACTTAAACAATCAACAAACAATTTACATAAGAGTGGTTGATGTTAACACTTTAAGTTTTCATGCAACACAGCAAGACGCACAGAATGATGACGATGCAACAAGACCAA
>CEUQ01137343.1_pt1 | contig 15249 bp, 12 predicted proteins | sample 361491 | NCBI WGS metagenome assembly CEUQ01 (sample SAMEA2622796, study PRJEB7988) | marine metagenome | biome: marine biome (ENVO:00000447); feature: marine epipelagic mixed layer (ENVO:xxxxxxxxx); material: "saline water (ENVO:00002010), including plankton (ENVO:xxxxxxxx)" | depth 120 m | reverse complement strand
GAACAACGTTTCCCTATACTAGTCAGGAAAATGGAGCTTATGGAAGATTCTTGCGGACACGGTCGTAGGAGGGGCGGACAAGGAACTGAAGTAATTATGGGCCCAAGAAAAGACCCTATACACATACTACATGTTTGTAACGGACTAGAAAGCGCACCAATCGGTGTTCGTGGTGGAACCGGATCTAGGCTAGGGCAAAATATTCGTATTGATAAAGAAGGAAAAGAGCACCCCTACCCCGCCGTAATGGTCTGCGACCTAGAAGAGGGCGAACTATTGCGAGCTAGAGACCAAGGCGGTGGTGGGTATGGCCCACCCGCTGAAAGAGAACCCGAGAGAGTTCTACGAGATGTAGAAAATTATGTGGTTAGTGAAGAAACTGCCAGATCTGTTTATGGAGTAGCAATAAAAGGGTCAAGACTAGATGATAATTTAGCTATAGATCTTGAGGAAACAGAAAAACTAAGATCAAAAATGTCCGTATAATTTATGACTGCACTGAGCCTAGAAGCTGTTTTGTATGCGGATGCACTGGATTCTTAAAAAGTTTATCAGTGTAATTTGCCTCAACGATTTTACCTGCCTGCATAACAGCGACACGATCGCAGTAATGAGCAGCAATGCCAAGGTCCCCAGTAATAATTAGTCTCGCAGTGTTAAATTCTTTTGCCAGATCTTTGGTTAGATCTAAAACTTGGCGCTGAATTGTGACATCTAAACCTGCGGTTGGCTCGTCTGCAACAAGAATCTTAGGCTGATACATTAAAGAAATTGCTAAGCAAATTCTTTGAGCCATCCCACCACTTAACTCATGAGGATATGCCGCTAGCCGACTTTCTGGGTCAGTGATACCAACCATAGTTAATAACTCGACAGCCCTTTTCTGAGCTTGTTTTTTCTTAATCTTTTCATGGGCCTGCAGAGCACCAACTATCATATCCCCAACGTTTACCAATGGATGTAATTGTGATTTTGCATTTGGTAAAATTGCCGATATTTGTCTAATACGCATTGGCCTTATCTGATTACGATCCATAGCAAGCAAGTCAGAAGATTCAAAATGAACAGAACCACTATTAATCTCCAAAGGAAATGGGAGTAACTTTAGAACTGATTTAAGTAATATTGTTTTTCCAGCACCAGACTCACCCACAATCGCCAAACTCTCTCCTGGGCCTATTGAAAAACTTACATCATTAAGAATACCCTGATCGTCACCCTCGCCAGCAGATACACAAACATTTTTTACTTCAAGAATAGGTGATTTGTTAGTTGTCATAACCTTCATTGGCATATCTACACTTGATTCTTTCCCAGATGTTTTTTGTACAGATAAGACACGACGACGATCACTACCATCTCGGACAACTCTTGGGTCAAGCACTTTATTGACAATTTCGCCTACTATCCCAAAAGAGAAGACAATCAGGCCTAACGTTACACCAGGGAATAAAGCGGGCCACCATTGGCCAATAATAAGATACTTCGAACCACTAGCAATCATAGCCCCTAACTCAGGTGTTGGGGGCTTAACTCCAGCACCAACAAAACTTAATCCTGCAGTTAAAAGAATAGCAAAACCAACAGTCACTGAAACTTGGACCACTACAGTAGGCGTTGCATTAGGCAAGATATGCTTAAACCCCGTACGCATTTCAGTATTTCCAACTGCACGAGCAGCCTCAGCGAAGGGTCGCTGGACTAAAGATAGGACTTCAGACCTCACTAACCTAACAAAGACCGGCATATTTACAAAAGCGATAGCGATAATAATATTTACAAGACTACCACTAAATATCGCTACCAATACCATCGCAAAAACAAAGACTGGAAAAGACTGAATAACCTCTAATAGTCTCATAAATATATCTGCACCGGCAGTAGATATAGCCCCCTTACGACTCTCATACAGACCAACGACTACTCCTAACGGAGACCCCAAAAATACAGATAAAAAAGTAGCAGCTACCGCTATAACAATATCTGTTCTTGGACATGCAAGTACTCTAGAGAATATATCTATTCCATTCTCATCCGTACCAAACCAGTGGTCACCACTAGGCGGGAGCAATCTTGAAGTAGGGTCTGCCTCTATTGTTGAGTATGGAGCTATCATTGGCCCAAAAATGGTCAGAAAGATAAACCCCACCCACATAACCAATACTGCGATCTGCCATTTTGGCAAATCTCTTAGCGTTACTTTTAATCTAAGCCACATAATAACTCATCACGTATCTGATCCGCCAATCTTAATCCGTGGGTCCATAGCAAAATGCGCTAAATCAACCGCAAGATAGACCAGCATGGTAAATATTGCTGCAAAAGAAACAAAAGCCACAATTGGTGCATAATCAGCTGTAACTATAGCTTGAACAGCGTATTGTCCTAACCCACTTAAATTGAAAACAGTTTCTACTAAAACAGCACCCCCAAGTAAAAACATCACCACGACGCCTGTAATGACCAAAGTTGGGCCAGACGCCACGCGTGCTGCACGTATAAATATTGTTCGTGAACGCAGACCAATCGCTTCACCGTATGTAGTATACTCAGCTTGGAGAGCGCCTTCCATTTGACTTCTAAGCATCTTAAATATGGGAGCACCATAAACAAATGCCAATGTAAATACTGGCATAGCCAGGTGCCATGCCCCGCTCCAAAAAAGCTCCCAATCGCCATCAAAAATTGAGTCTAGTAGTATAGAACCAGTTACAAATGGCGGCTCAAATTCTAGAATACCTAACCGACCCTCAGGCCCAGGCATAATCCCAAAATTAGTGAAGAATATAAATATCATCAATAGGCCTAACAAGAAATCTGGGAGCGCGCCAGCCAGCATTCCATAGCCAAAGGTAATATTCTGAAAAAATACAACTATTTTATTCTTTGTCTTAGCAGCTGTAATTATTGCAAGTGGAACTAAAACAATCGCTACTAGAATTAAAGCTAGAATCATTACCTCAAGGGTTACTGGAATTCTTTGAATCATATCATCAATGACCATAGATCCATTGACCCATGATTCGCCTAAATCAAAGTCTGTAAATATTCCCTTCAACCAAATCCAATACTGTTCTGGTATAGGAAGATTATAGTGCATTTTTACATTATAAGCCTCAATTGCGGACTCAGGCGCTAGAGGACCAAGCGACATCCTGGCAGGGTTTCCAGGCAGAAGTCTAACCAGGGCAAAGGTAATGAATGATATCAGCAGAACCTGTGGTATCAAAAATAGTATACGTCGCCCTATATATAAAATAATTCTCATAGATTACTCAGAAAAACTTGAAGTGGCGACACAACTTGGAGTGCCGCCACTTCATTTTATTAAGTCAACAAGTCTAAATTAGTCTGCAATACTCATTTCATGAACATGGTAATACTGGGTTGTATACCAGCGGAAACCACTGACCGCTCTGGAAAGACCAACAGCAAAATACTGCTCACCAATCCAACCAAGCGGAGCTAAATCATGAATATGCTCCTGAATTCCAGCATGACAGTCAATACGTGCTTTAGGATCAACGACCCCTTCACACTTTGCAAGTGTAGCATCAACTTTTTCATCGCTGAAATTGTGGTAATTGACTAATGCACCAGTAGGCCAAACAAGCTTTAACGCATAGTTGATGTCTGGCTGAATTGGCATATCTGTCCAGAGACCCAAAGAAGCCTTCTTACTCATAATGAGATCAGAATGGGCAGCAACTGGCAATTTCTTAAGTGTTAAATTAATCCCAGCTGCTTTAAAGGCGCTTTGGAGAAGTATTGCAATAGATTCTTGTGATGCTTCAGCTGCACTAAATGCAAATTCAGCGTCAAATCCATCAGCATAACCAGCCTCTGCCAACAATGCTTTAGCTTTCTCGATATTATAATCGTATTTCAGCCACTTGTCGTAGCCAGGATATGTGCTAGGCATAACACCCTGCCAAACATTCATCATACCGTGGTAAATTTGTCCAGCAATGGCCTCCCGATCAATCAGATGATTGATTGCCTGACGCACTTTTACGTTATCATATGGAGGTAAAGTATTATTAATAACTACCCACATTGATTGGTTGCCACGAACTGCAACACCTCTAGCCTTATCTGATGAATCAAGAGCTAAGATCTCATCTGGAGTTAGGCCCTCAGCCATATGAACCTTACCCTGCTGGAGTAAAGCTACACGATTTGCGGACTCAGGAACCACAAGATAAATAATTTTCTTTATCTCAGGTGCTCCTCTCCAATAATTCTCATTAGACTCCATAACAACACGTTTTCCAGGAGCCCACTCAGTGATCTTATAAGCACCAAAGCCACCACCGTTTGTAGCTACCCACTTATCGGCCCAAGGATCTTCCTCAGTCGCATGCTTCATCACTTCTGTAGAGTCTAAGAACGCATCATAATAGTTAGTAAAGCGCTTACAACCAAGCGGCATACCTGCAGATGATGTTACTTCTACAGTATGATCATCAATCTTTGTATAGCCACCCGATTCTGGTGGATTAATTGTCTGACCTGGTAAGTTGAGCAAGAATTCTAAGAAATTATTGATTGCTCCCGTTGCCTTACCGCGCTTAATACGCCAAAGAACGTCATCAGCGGTAAATTCATTTCCCCATGGCGAAATTACGCCCTTGCGAAGATGATAGACCGCTTTTTTTCCGTCAGCAGATAACTCGCACTTCTCAATTATTCCGGGTACTAACTTTTGTTTTCCAAAATAGTCTGGATACTTAAAGCCGGGAATTGTTGATGGGTCCCAACCATCTCCAGTCTTAAATGGAAAGTCTACCCATTCCCAACTCATGCCGTCTTCAATAACCTGAGCACCCATGCTCCAAGTTGTAGGACTTACATGTTTATCCAAGTCTATCCCTTGTGGTAGTCCACCAATGGCTATCACCATTGTGTCCTTACCTGCCTCCGCTTTATTTACTGACATATATGTGCCAGCTAAAATAGCGCAGACTGCTAAAGCTTTTGCTACGCCGCTTAATGTCTTCTTAAATGACATCTCCCAGTCTCCTTTATGAGTCATTCTTAACAATTCGGTTATAGTTATATATCTCCCACATATTACTGTGAGAGCAATGTTCGTAATATACTTCATAGGATAGCCATTCTAATGGCAAACATACAAGGAGATTGTTACATATTACATTTTTTTAATGTAATTAAGAGCTAGATACTTCCTTTTTAACACCCCTGCCGTAATTGACCAAAAATACGCCCATAAACATCATTATTACAGCTCCCCATATGTAAATGCTTGGTTTTTCACCCAAAATTAGAATACCCCAACCAATACTAGAGAGTACTATAATATAATTAGCTGTTGTAAAGAACACAGGACCCGCATTCCTTACTATCTCCAAAAAGATCCACCATATGGTTAAATTAACAAAAATAGCTATCAAGAGTGCATAATTACCATATTCATTTGACGCAGGTGGAAGCCATTCCTGACCTGTAGCTATCATTATAGGTAACATTATAAGACTGCCGCCTATTAATATTCCCGAAGAAAGGGCCAGTGATGAAACTTTTGGAGGCCTTATCATTGCCGCGAATACATTCGTAGCAGCAAAAAATATAGGTGCTAATAAAGCTATTAATAACCAGCTAGCCTTTTCTGGCTCTGGAAGACTCGCATCAGGTAGGTAAACCAATAAAACACTGCCAAAACCAACTAATATTCCGACCACCCGTACCCAAGAGAAATGTTCTATCCTCAATAAAGTTGAAAAGATATATGTAAAGACTGGCGACATTACTACTACGAGACCAATAACCCCTGCAGGGAGTTTAGAAGCTGACCATGTCAGCAATGCTATTGGTGCTGCTATACCTGTTGTTCCCATGATAATAAAAACTATAGCACTTCTAAGATTTATTTTTGGCACCTCTCTGAGAACAAAACAAAGTATGAGTAAAAGAATTCCGGAAATTAATGAATACCAAAACACATATGCAAAAATTGGCACACCGTAATCAGCAGCCCACTTATTTGCTATAAATTGTAACCCATAAATTATTCCATTGAGGAAAAGCATAAAAATTAAAATACTTCTCCCAGGATTTACAGAAGATCTAAAACTTTCCATATACTTCTATGTTCCTAATATAGTTATACAACAAGTCGCTTCTTCAATTCCATAAATGCCCCCACCATTTTCAGCAATAGCAAACTTGGCTTCAGGTACTTGTCTTTTTCCACATTCGCCTCGAAGCTGTGAACTTAGCTCACAAATCTGAGCAAGACCCGTTGCTCCAATTGGATGACCTTTAGATTCAAGACCACCAGAGGGATTAATAGGAATTCGACCACCCAAACGAGTTTCACCCTTTTCAGCAATTATACCTCCTTCACCAAACTCACATAAACCCAGACACTCAGACTGAGTAATTTCACCCATTGCAGTTGCATCATGCACTTCGGCAACATCAATATCTTCTGGACCTATACCCGCTAGTTCATAGGCTCGCTTTGCAGCACGGCGGGTAATATGGTTTTCAAGGTCTTCGGGTAAGCGATTAATACTAGTACCCATCGAAGAAGCTAAAATCTTAATTGCTCTCTCAGAACCAAAACGATTCAACGCATCTTTCGAACACAAAACAGTAGCCGCTCCACCATCTGAAATAGGGGAACACATAGGAAGGGTTAAGGGCCAAGATATAAGACGTGCTTGTAATATTTCATCAATACTAGCCTCGAAAGTAAATTGAGACTTAGGATTCATAGTAGAATGCCAATGATTCTTTGATGCTACTGTTGCTAATTGTCGCTGCGTCAAACCAAACATATCCATGTGTTGCTTAGCAAAGCATGCATAAATATCCATGAATGGACTACGTTTTTCATTTGGAATTACTGCTTCAGGGGGCGTCTCTACTGCAGCACCCAAACTTTCGAGCTTGGCAAACTCTTCGTCTCTTTTATGAACATCTATCGCTCCATCAAATATTTCAAAAGATTTGGTTTTATCTTCTGAATACATTTTATCCACCCCAACCGCTAATGCTACCTCTGCTGAACCAGCCTTAATAGCAGTATATGCAGCGTTAAAAGCCGTAGAAGCACTCGCACAAGCATTCTCTATATTTGCCATAGGTATGCCCTCAAAACCCATTTCACGTAATGCAATTTCACCAGGAACAAGAAACTGCCCCTCCAAAACACCCTGGGTAGTATTAGAGAACCATGCCGCCTCAATATCTTTAATTTCAGCCCCCGCATCAGTAAGTGCCTCCTCAACTGTAGTCCTGGTAAGCTCTTTAACCGACTTATCAAGAAACTTTCCAAACGGAGTCATTCCAATCCCAACAAGATAAACTTCATCCATAATATTTTCTCCCGAGGCACATAAACTTGATTTTTATATATTTTCACATGAATTTTTTTATGTTCATATCATTTTATATAAAAGACTATTAGAAATACGGTAAGTTACAAAGCTTAAAAAAATGGTAATCTATAAAAATCTAAATATTTGAGGAATTACCTCTTTAATGAGGAAAAAATTTTTAATGAGGAAAAAAATTGCTGAACCAAAGGATTAGTGAAATTTTTGGTAGTGAGGTATGGGTCTATCCAGTTATTTTAGTTGGAGCTGCCTTGCTTGCATTTTGTATAGTTCGTTTTGCTGCAACACCTCTGATTTATAGAGCAATAGCACGTACACCAAGCAAATGGGACGACTTAATCGTCAATCGAGGAGTATTTCGGTTAACTGCTTATCTAGCTCCTGCAATTATCTTATACGTTGGGGCAGCGCACTACCCTGAACTCATAGGGCTGGGCAGAAGAGTGATATTGGCATCAATTTTTGTCATCCTAACACTTATGCTAGCCCGGCTACTTACGGCAGCAATGGATATCTACCAGCTATACCCAGTCTCAGCAGAACGTCCAATAAAGGGATATATCCAACTTGCAAAACTATTAGTTTATCTTCTGGGGTCTATAGTTGTAATAAGCACTCTCGTAGATCAATCCCCTTGGGGAATACTAGGAGGACTTGGGGCAGTAACGGCTGTTCTCCTTCTAGTTTTTCGCGATACAATACTTTCCTTAATTTCTAGCATTCAAATTGCATCTAATAATCTAATGCTAAAAGGTGATTGGATAGAGATGTCACAATTCGGCGTTGATGGTGAAGTCGTCGATATGGCTCTCCATTCTGTCAAAGTTCGCAATTGGGATAATACCTATGTCTCAATACCTACTTATAAAATTATGGAGAATTCTTTTAAAAATTGGCGTGGTATGAGTGAATCTGGTGGACGAAGAATAAAACGAAGCTTACTTATTGACCAAGCAAGTGTTAAATTTTGCGATGAAGAACTAATGACCCGTTTCAAAACTTTTAAACGCCTTGCCCCATACCTCGATCAAAAACAGAGAGAACTTTCTGAAGCCAATGTTGGACTTGATCAGAGTGAAATTGCAGCCTTACCAATTAATCGTAGAGCCCTAACAAATTTAGGTACATTCAGAGCGTATTGCCAAGCCTATATTGAAGAAAGTAATTACTTTCGCAACGATATGACATTAATGGTTCGCCAGCTGTCCCCATCAGCTGAGGGATTACCGCTAGAGATCTACGCCTTTTCAAATGATACTGACTGGGTGCGTTATGAAGGGATCCAAGCAGATCTAATCGATCACCTACTAAGCGTACTTCCGTTCTTTGAGCTTCGTGTATTCCAAAACCCTACAGGTGCAGATTTTAAAACCTATGAAGGACCAAGGCCTCATAAGCACTAGAAATAAACCCGAGGTATTAAACCAGCTTAAGTATATATTAAAGGACACTATAGGAGGCTGCAGACTATTTTGGTTGTGGGACGATTCTAAGATATGGCTTTGGCGCGGACCAACCATCAGGGAACTTTTTCTTTGCGTCTTCATCTGAAACTGCCGGAACAATAATTACATCCTCGCCTTGCTTCCAATTTACTGGGGTTGCTACCTGATGTAACGCAGTTAGCTGGCATGAGTCTAACAAACGTAGTACCTCATCAAAATTACGCCCAGTACTCATTGGATAAGTTAGCATTGCTTTTATCTTCTTATCAGGACTAATTATAAAAACTGAACGAACAGTTGCATTTGTTGCTGCCGTACGACCTTCAAAATTTCCTTCCTCATCAGCGGGAAGCATATCAAAGGCTTTAGCAACCGAGAGATCTGTATCTCCAATAAGAGGGTAATTAACAGCTGTTCCTTGTGTTTCTTCAATATCCCCCACCCACCGTTTATGATCCTCAACAGGATCTACACTTAAACCTATTATTTTACAGTTACGTTTATCAAACTCGGGCTTAAGGCTAGCAAGGTAACCAAGCTCAGTTGTACAAACAGGAGTGAAATCTTTTGGATGAGAAAAAAGTATTACCCAATTGCCATCTATCCATTCGTGAAATGTAATCGAACCTTCGGTAGTTTCGGCTGTAAAATTTGGTGCCTCTCCATTTATCCTCAACGTCATTTAAAATTACCCTCCGATATAACTTACTCTTATTTCACTAAGAATTAGTGTTATATACTATTATATAGCATTACTTAAACGTTTTTTATCTACATTAACCCTTTTAGTCAAATTTAAGCTGGTTGACCAAGCCTAGCGGGTAATCATATATATCGAGATTGTGATAGAGAATTGAATTAATGATCAATACTTCGAACGCATAGGAGATATTCATCGTGGTTAATAAAGAAAATGTAGTAGCGGAGTTTCTTTCAAAAAGGCGTTCAGTTACTGTAGCAAAGCTAGCAGATCCGGGGCCAAGCTCTGATATACTTGAGTCAATTATAGAGATTGGTCTTCGAGTCCCTGATCATGGAGTTTGCGGTCCCTGGAGAGTACAGGTGATCCGCAAAGATGGACAATCCTTGCTGGGAGACTTCTACGCAGATATCTTTACTAAAGAAAATCCTAATGCAACGGACTCACAGATAGACTACTGGAGAAGCAGACCTCAGACAGCACCCATTTTACTTGTTGTTTCCTGTTATCCACAGGAAGAAAGATTCCATAAAGCTCCACTTTGGGAACAAACCTTATCAGGTGGAGCTGTGTGTCAAAATATTCTAAATGGTGTCCATGCTTATGGTTTTTCTGGCCAATGGATTACAGAATGGCCAGCCTATAATGCTGAAGTAAAAAAATTTCTTGGACATGATCCAGGGATAGATTTTTATGGATTTATTTTCATAGGAACAGCATTAGAGTACCCTAGCGAAAGACGCAGAGTTAATGCCAATGAAGTGGTGAGTGAGTGGCCATAGTAAAATATATGTTTTTTTCTAGACTATTAACGAACTAATACTGATGCTACAGTAAATTAAGAAAATGATAAATTTTCATTATAAATTTTCATAAATGAGGATTCAATATTCATAGTAATTTAGTTAATATGATCACGTAAATAATATTGGGGAATAGATTATGTACTCAGAAAAAATCGCAATGCTAATAAATGGACGTTGGTGTCAAGGGAGTGAAGGCAAAAGCCAACCTCTTTTAAACCCCGCAACTGAAGAAATTATGGCAGATGTCCCTCATGCATCCGCATCTGACCTGGATGAAGCCCTTAGTTCCAGCGCACAAGGGTTTGCAGTATGGCGACAAATTACTCCACTTGAACGACAAGCAATTATGGAGAAGGCTGCACGGTTAGTCGAGGAGAGAATTGATGAGATAGCAAAAACCCTCACTATGGAAATGGGCAAACCACTTGCAGAAGCTAAAATCGAACTAGGTTTTGTTATTGACGTGATTCGCTGGTACGCAGAAGAAGGTAAACGTGCCTATGGAAGAATAGTTCCTGCACGCGTTCCAGGGGCCAGACAAATGGTTATGAAAGAACCAGTTGGCCCATCCTGTGCATTTGTTGCATGGAATTTCCCTGGAACAAATATGATCAGAAAGGTTGCAGGGGCACTGGGGGCAGGTTGCTCCATGCTAATCAAACCCAGTGAAGAAACACCAGGTACAGCTGTTGCAATAGCACGCTGCTTTCAGGATGCCGGCTTGCCCCCAGGTGTTCTTAATATAGTTTTTGGAATACCCGAGGAAGTCTCAGAGCACGTACTTGGATCTTGGATACCACGCAAAATGTCTTTTACTGGATCAATCCCGGTAGGTAAACATCTCCAGAAACTGGCAGCTGATACAATGAAAAGGTGCACAATGGAACTAGGCGGTCACTCACCTGTCATAGTTTTTGATGACGCTGATATTGAAAAAGCTATAAATGTAACATCTGGATTCAAATTTCGAAATGCAGGGCAAGTTTGTATATCACCAACTAGATTCTTTGTACATGAAAAGGTCTATAACGAGTTTATTGAAGGATTTACTGAACGAGCAAAATCAATCAAAGTGGGGAATGGACTAGAAGATGGTGTACAAATGGGGCCTCTTATAGATTCTCGCCGATTACCCGTGATGGAGGACTTTGTCTCTAACGCTATTGATTGCGGTGCAGAGATAAAAACTGGAGGAGAAAGAATCGGCAACCAAGGATTTTTCTATGCCCCTACTGTGCTATCACGCGTCCCAGATGAGGCAGCAATTATGACTGAGGAACCATTCGGACCACTTGCTCCAATGACTCATTTTAATTCATTCGACGAAGTTGTTGAACGAGCTAATGCGTTACCATTTGGTCTCGCATCATATGTTTTTACATCGGACGGAGAAAAGGCCACTAAAATTGAACAGGCTCTTGATACGGGACTAGTTGGCGTAAACCATCCAATGGTTGCAACGCCTGAGACTCCGTTTGGAGGTGTCAATGAATCAGGATATGGATCAGAAGGTGGAATTGAGGGTCTAGATGCATTCCTCCGCACCAAATTCGTTACGGAGGTTGGAGTTTAACTCAATAGATGAGGGAGAATAAAAAGGAATTGATATGCAACAATCAATGACAGTATTTTTATCTGGTGAAATTCATACCGATTGGAGAGACCAGATAAAAGAAGGCTGTAGGTCTAATAACCTTGATATTCTCTTCACCTCTGCAGTTACTGATCATGAGGCAAGCGACGCGGCAGGTGATCTTTTAGGTCACGAAGAAAAAAGTTTTTGGCGAGATCATAAGTCAGCAAAGGTTAATAGTATTAGAATTAAGACTTTGATAAAAAAATGCGATGTAGCAGTAATACGTTTTGGAGATAAATATAAACAGTGGAATGCTGCGTTTGATGCCGGTTTCTGTGCTGCTCTGGGAATACCATATATAACATTGCATGATGCGGAGATTGTTCATCCACTCAAGGAAGTCGATGCCACCGCCTTGGCATGGACTTCTAATCCTCAGCAAGTTGTTAAAATACTAAGCTATGTTCTCAAACAAGCTTAAAAATATACTACTTACCAGCTATTAATCCTTGAACAGCAAACAAAATAATGTCATATAGTTATTTTTGTTCTACTTTTGTTCTATTTACTGATTATGAAATTCCTGTACGCCCTTACATCAAACCTACGCCTTCCTTTAATACTTAGCCGGGTACCTGCTGGGTTTCCCTCTCCTGCTGAAGATTTTATTGAAGGAAGCCTTGACCTGAATGACTATATTAAACACCCAGCTGCTACATATTTTGTGCAGGCTGAAGGTGACTCTATGATTGGAGCAGGAATCTATGATGGCGACTTATTGATTGTAGATCGTAGCCTCGAACCAAAGAATGGAAGTATTGTTATTGCGTCTGTAATGGGTGAGTTAACCGTCAAACGGTTACAGCGTGATACTCAAGGTGCATGGCTACTAAAAGCAGAAAACCCTGATTACCCCACAATTTCTCTACTTGAAGAATCTCAAATATGGGGCGTAGTGAAGAACTCAGTACGAAATTTAGAATGACTGTCTTTGCTCTTGTTGACTGTAATAATTTCTACGCAAGCTGTGAACGTGTCTTCCAACCACGGTTAATTGGTAGACCTATAGTAGTTCTATCAAATAATGATGGATGTATTATTGCCCGCAGCGATGAGGCTAAGGCTCTGGGCATACCGATGGGTGCGCCTTACTTCAAATTTAAAAATTACTTAGAGAAACAAGAAGTTATAATCTTATCTAGTAATTACGCCCTTTATGGCGATCTCAGTAATCGAGTGATGACAACACTATCTTCCTTCACCCCTAAATCTGAAATTTATAGTATTGATGAATGTTTCCTAGACTTGTCAGGTTTTGAACATCTAAAACTAACAGAATATTGTCAGCATATTCGTCAATGTGTCTTTCAGTGGACAGGAATACCTGTATCTATTGGTATTGGAAAAACTAAGACGCTATCAAAAATCTCCAACTTGCTAGCTAAGAAATCTCAAAAGACGAACGGTGTCCTTGATCTCTATAATTCTCCCTGGCTAGATATTGCGCTACAAAGAATAGCAGTTGGTGATGTGTGGGGAATTGGTCGTCGCTGGTCAAAGGCACTACAAGAGAGAGGCATTATAACAGCTTACGATCTCAAAGAATCCCCTGAGAGATGGATAAGGCAAAAGTTTGGCATTGTAGGGCTAAAAACCGTGAAGGAACTACAAGGAATATCATGCATTGAAATTGAAGACGAATCCCCGCAGAAACAGACCGTCTGCATATCAAGAAGCTTTGGCAGTACCTTGACTGATTATTTAGCATTAAAGTCAGTTATAGCTACCTTTGCAGATATGGCTTCGTGTAAAATTAGAAAACACGGCCTTGCCGCCAGGGCTATCAACGTATTTATCCAAACAAGCCCCTTTAATCCTGAGATAGAACAATACAATAAATCTATAACTTTGGGATTACATCCCCAAACAAATAATTTTCAAGATATTCATGGAGCAGCTTTAAAATGCCTAGATAAAATATTCAAACCTAACATACGATATAAGAAGGCCGGTGTTATATTAATCGACCTGATTAAGCCAGAAGACGTTCCTCCAAACCTATTCCATCCTCCGTCACATACTAGTGACGAATTATCTAAGGTATGTGACAGCATTAATCAACGCTTTGGATTTGGCCTAATTCAATTAGGCCAAGTAAAAAAATCTAGGACTTGGTACATGAAACAAAACTATAAGACACCTTCTTTTACAACTCGCTGGGATGAATTACCTCGTGCGAGATAAAAGTAGTCAGGAGGGCATAAAAAACCACCGCTAAGGATTTCTATAACTATAATATGGATCTAATTATTTGTACCTCTATGTCTAATTATTATTTTTTGAAACCTCCAAGATTTTTTCAGCTACCTTCATACCACTTATAAATGCTGACTCAACTTTTCCCTGTATTAACCAATCACCACAGACTGCGATTTTTTGATTTGAGTCAATAAAGTAAGGCTCACCATATCGCTTTTGTGCATTAGCATATTTCCAAGCATGTAAAGCTTGGTGTGATACATGCTTAGTATCAAGGTCTATTAATTCACCAAGTTGTTTAAATAAATGTTGTGTAATATCTGTTTTATCATCACTTATATGCTCTTCAGCCCAATTATTTGTTGAGTGAATCAAAAGCGAAAAAGACTGACTTCTCTGAGGTTTTGAGTTATTCACAGAAATCCAGCTAATATCTTGACCGCGGATTAGTGCAGCATCAAAATCAAGCCCTAAGTCTTTATCAAAGCCTAACATAAGCGAAAAACATGGAGTCATCTTAATATTGCTGATTGCATCTAAGAAGTGAGTTTTAGGAGGAAGCATATCATAGGCTTGCATGGAGGGGATTGCGGTGATGACCCAGTCATATTCCCCAAGAGTTTTACCATGAATATCAATAAGTCTCCACAGATGAGATTTTTTTACAACAGAACGAACATGAACTCCAAAGTTGACTTTTAATCCTTTTGATAATTTTTTTGCGATAGCATTCATAGATGGGACACCCACATAATGTGGATAATGCTCACCCCATCTCCAGCTATTAGTAATATTCCCCTTATCTATCTCCACAAATCGTGCATTCCACTCTTCAACACAACCATCTTTAATCATTTTATTAACAAAACCTTTAAAACATTCAGTTTTTGCTGTGAAATACTGAGCACCATGATCAAAGTAAAAGTGCTCCGCACGTCTAGTTGCCATTCTACCCCCCGGCCGCAAAGATTTTTCATACACAGTAATATCGAAAGTTTCATTAAGAAAGGAAGCTGAAGTTATTCCGGAAAGACCAGCTCCTATTATAGCGCAAGTTTTCAAACCTATTACTAACCTATGTTGATATTTATATTTAAGT
>CEUQ01189349.1_pt1 | contig 15280 bp, 12 predicted proteins | sample 361491 | NCBI WGS metagenome assembly CEUQ01 (sample SAMEA2622796, study PRJEB7988) | marine metagenome | biome: marine biome (ENVO:00000447); feature: marine epipelagic mixed layer (ENVO:xxxxxxxxx); material: "saline water (ENVO:00002010), including plankton (ENVO:xxxxxxxx)" | depth 120 m | reverse complement strand
ACCGCAAGGGCCACAACAAACGTCAACCCTACCGCGTTGCCTGCCATGACGATGCGGGTCTGCTCACTCTCGTCTTTTTCCACGCGCGTGAAGATTATCTCAGGAAGCTCCTGCCGGTCGGCGAGAAGCGTGTGGTGAGCGGCAAGTTCGAACGCTACGGCGACGATCTCCAGATGGTTCATCCCGATCATGTCGTTCCCTTGGACGAAGCCGACGACCTGCACCTGATCGAACCGGTCTATCCCCTGACCGAGGGGCTGACGCCCAAGGTGATGCGCAAGGCCATCGCCGGAGCACTAGAACGGGCGCCGGAACTTCCTGAATGGCAGGATTCGGCCTACCTCCAGAAAAATGGCTGGCCGGTCTGGCTCGAAGCCCTGGAGGCAGCGCATGCGCCCGAAAGCCGGCTTGATCTGGAACGGTCCGCGCTTCCGCGCGAACGCCTTGCCTTCGATGAACTCCTGGCCAATCAGCTCGCCCTGGCCCTTGTCCGTGCTTCTCAGAAGAAAGCCAAGGGCCGTCCCCTGCATGGTGATGGCCGCCTGCGGGCAAAGGTCGCCCAGGCCCTGCCCTTCACCATGACCCTTTCCCAGGTCGCTGCTGTCGACGAGATTCTTGCCGATATGGCTGGCGACGAACGGATGCTTCGGCTGCTGCAAGGGGACGTCGGCAGTGGCAAGACTCTGGTCGCTCTGATGGCGATGCTGGCCACCGTTGAAGACGGCAAACAGGCCGTGCTGCTCGCACCGACCGAGCTGCTGGCCCGTCAGCACCATGCGTCGCTTCAGGTCATGGCCGCACCGGCCGGCATTGAAATCACCCTGCTGACCGGCCGCGACAAGGGCAAGGCACGCGCCGAGAAGCTTGCGGCTCTGGCTAATGGCCGCAGCGCTTTGGCTGTCGGCACGCACGCCCTCATTCAAGATGATGTGGCGTTTCGCGATCTCGCTATGGCCGTGATCGACGAACAGCACCGGTTCGGTGTGCATCAACGCTTGGCCCTCACCTCCAAGAGCAAGGGCGTCCATGTGCTGGTCATGACCGCGACTCCGATCCCGCGCACACTTCAGATGACCACCTATGGCGACCTCGATGTCTCCCAGCTTCTTGAGAAGCCGGCGGGTCGCATGCCGGTCGAAACCCGGGCCATGCCGCTTGATCGCCTCGATGACCTGATGAAGGCAGTCGGACGCGCCATCGGCCAGGGTGACCGCGTCTACTGGCTGTGTCCGCTGGTCGAAGACTCGGAAGACAGCGACCTTGCCGCCGCCGAGGAGCGCCACAAAAGCCTTCAAATTCTCTACGGCGATCGGGTCGGCCTGATTCACGGGCGCATGAAGGGCCCGGAACGCGACGAGGTGATGGAACGGTTTGTTGCAGGCGTGATCGATATTCTGGTCGCAACCACAGTGATCGAAGTCGGTGTTGACGTCCCCGAAGCCACAATCATGGTCATCGAGCACGCAGAACGCTTTGGTCTATCCCAGCTTCATCAGCTTCGCGGACGTGTCGGCCGGTCAGACAGAGCATCGTCCTGTCTGCTGCTCTACGCCCAGCCGCTGGGAGAGACCGCCAAAGCGCGGATCAACATCATGCGCAAGAGCGACGACGGATTTGTCATCGCCGAAGAAGACCTGCGTTTGCGCGGCGCGGGGGAACTGCTTGGAACAAAACAGAGCGGCTTTCCGCAGTTCCGCATTGCTGATGTCATTGAACAGACCGAATTGCTCGCTGCGGCGCGCGATGATACTCGTCTGATCCTGTCGCGTGACCCTGAGTTATCGAGCGAGCGTGGCAAGGCTCTGCGTGTCTTGCTGTACCTTTTTGAGCGCGATGCGGCCGTCCGTCTGCTTCGCTCAGGCTGATGGACCGCCGTCATGGCGTCCACCCGGCGATAATTTGATCTCGGTGTTTGTCTCGTCCTTGGCGACCTCGGGTGTCACGACGCCACCTGAGATCACCAACTTGATCCCCTGCTCGACTGTCATATCGAGAAAAATCACATCCTTCTTCGGCAGGAACAACAGATAGCCGGACGTCGGATTCGGTGTCGTCGGCAGGAACACGTTGACGACCTCGTCCTGAATGGCGTCCTGAACCTCACCCTTGGTTGTTCCCGTCGCGAAACCGATCGCCCAGCAGCCCTGGCGCGGATAGGAAATCAGCACCACATCGCGAAAGGCGCGTGAACTCTGCGCGAAAACGGTCTCGAAAATCTGTTTAAGTGCCGAATAGACCGAGCGGATCACGGGCATGCGGTCCAGAACGTTCTCGCCCAACCGGATCACCGTGCGGCCCACCCACCCCGTTGTCATCCAGCCGATGATGGTCATCGCGATGACAAAGATCAGGACACCGATCCCAGGTATGGCAAAGGGCAGATAGGTCTCGGGATTGTAACGCTCGCCGAGCAGCGGCATCACCTTCTCGTCGATAAAGCGCACAACAAGCGTGACGAGATAGATCGTCAGTGCGATCGGTGCGACGATAATGATCCCGGTGATGAAGTAGTTGCGAAGGCGTTGCCAGAACCTGCGTCTGGGCCGTTCCTGACCGTCGCCGGGGCTATCCATGTGGTCTCCTTTGAACCGCTTTCTTCGGTTCCTGAGGCGTGTATGGCGGCAGAATCGGACAAGAGCAAGACATCTTGGCCTTCACCCGTGCGTGACTGGTGTTGTACGGCGTCCTTGCCTACTTTGTGCCGGATGAAAAGCCAGCTCCATCTCCCGCGCATCAACGCACTGTCGACGGCCTCTCCGCATCACACGCTCCGGCAGTCCGATGTTGCGTGCGCGGGCCGTGCCTTGTTTCGCGACGAATTCCGCGACCTTGAGAGGCTCATGCCGGTTTATGCCCATGCAGGGATCGAGCAACGGCAGTCCTGCGTGCCGCTGGACTGGTTTCTCGAAGATCACTCCTTTTCCGAGCGCAATGCGCTCTACATCGAACACGGGCTATCCCTCCTGGCCGACGCGACGGACACTTGCCTCGAATCTGCCGGCATCACCTGTGACGAGATCGATAGTATCGTTCTTGTCTCGACCTCGGGGCTTGCGACGCCAAGTCTTGACGCCCGCTTGATGGCAGAACGTCCATTCCGTCGGGACGTTGAACGCCTGCCGGTGTTTGGTCTGGGTTGTGTGGGGGGCGTCCTGGGATTGGCACGGGCGGGGGCGATGGCCACTGCAAGGCCCGGTTCTCGTGTGCTGTTCCTTTGCGTCGAACTCTGTGGCCTGACGTTTCGGCACCATGATCGATCGAAGAGCAACTTCGTTGCCACAGCCCTGTTCGGTGATGGTGCGGCAGCCGCCATTGTGAGCACTGAGGGTGACGGCCCCATGATCACGGCATCGGGTGAACACACATGGCCCGATTCATTGGACATCATGGGCTGGTCGGTCGAAGACGATGGCTTAGGCGTCGTGTTCTCGCGGGATATTCCAAACCTTGTTCGGAACGAAATGCGGCAGGCTCTGGAGCACTTTCTCCGCCGTCACGACCACACGCTCGACACGATCGACGCGTTCCTTTTTCATCCCGGTGGCGCGAAGGTCCTTGGGGCCCTGGAAGAATGCCTTGCTCTGCCCCGCGACGCCTTATCTCATGCTCGTGAAACGCTGAAATCTCACGGCAACATGTCGGCTGCGACCGTGTTGTTTGTGCTCGAACGGGCGCTTGCCATGGATCCGCCGGGAACCAGAGTGCTTTCGTCGCTGGGGCCAGGGTTTACGGCGGGTTTTCTGATGCTGGAGGGTTGACCGTGTGGCTCTACGCCATTCTTGCGGCCGTGGCGTTGCAACGCCTTGCCGAACTCTTTTTGGCTCAACGCAACACGCGTCGGCTGTTGGCCCTCGGCGCTATGGAGATCGGTCGGCGGCATTACCCTCTGATTGTATTGCTTCACGCCGCTTGGCTGGTGGCTCTTGCTGTCGTTGTTCCTACGGACACGACCCCGAATCCGATGTTTCTTGTCATTTTTGTTGCATTGCAGGGTGCCAGGGTCTGGGTGCTGGTCATATTGGGCGAACGCTGGACCACAAGAATCATCGTTCTTCCCGGTGCATCGCTGGTCCGTCAGGGGCCCTATCGTTGGCTTCGTCACCCGAACTACTGGATTGTTTCTGCCGAAATCGCCGTGTTGCCACTTGTGTTCGATGCACCAGTCTTGGCGCTCATCTTCTTCCTCCTGAACGCAGTTGTGCTGCGTCATCGCGTTCGCGTTGAAAATCAAGCGCTTGGCTACGCTTGAGGCTTGGGCCTTGCATCGCTAGCTTGCCCGCATCGCAGCATCGGATGAATCTTCTTCTAGTCGGGGGCAAGAGTGGCGAAACAGCCGGATCTATCGGAACGGCGTGCAGAGGTTGCGCGCCGCGCCAAGAGTTTCTTCGATGAAGCGGTCGAAGCCCAGAACAACGGTGATATCTCTGCCGCAATCGCAGGGTACAACAAGACCCTGTCGCTGGCCGCGGGATACGTCTCTGCGCTCAACTGAGTCTGGCCGATCTGGACCTCGCGCCAATGGCGGTCTACCTGCTTGTCGCCAACAAAGGTCAGGAAGTCCGGGCCGACGCTCCCCGTCTCCACACCTGGTGAAACACGATCACCGGTTGTCCATCGATGAAAACCACCCGATCTGACGACATGGTGGGCTAGGGCAGGCTCGTCGCCTCAGGACGCGCTAAAGGGATCGTTCTTCGGTTTGTCCAGCACACGATGAAGAGCAGGCATGAAAGCCTCCAGCGGCATCGTGTTGTAGTTGGGATCGAAGGCGGTCTGGTCGTAGTCGTCACAGAACTGACGGCATGACTCGAAAAACTCGTGTCCCCGGTGCTTCTCCCGGACGTTTCGGTCCACACCGTAGTGATGGAAGAAGTGATAACCCTGAAACAGCTCGTGGTGTTTCACGATCCAGTACACCTCGGGCCGCACATATGGCTTGAGAACCGACGCGCAGAAGTCACCGTGATTGTGAGGCGCAAAGAAGTCACCGATATCGTGCAGCAGGGCAGCGACAATGATCTCGTCGTCGTCGTCCCTGCCGTCACGCCAGGCGCGTGTCGCGGTCTGCAGGCTGTGCTCGTAGCGGTCGACCGGCGATGCGGGCTGAGGGTGCTTCAACTTTTCCAGATGTTCGAGACAGAGATCGAGGACCTGCGTCTGGGTTCCCTCATCGTTGTAGGTGATGATCGCGGCCCAATCTTCGGCCGTGCTCTCATCGAACGAACGAAAGGTCGCCTTCTTCTTGATTGACGCGCCCTCGGCGATCAGATCGTAGGCGGTCTTGTACTTTTCGGCGGTTACGGCCATGAGCCCTCTCCTGTCCATCAATCGGACAGATTCTTACGGGCACCGGGCGATTCTGTCCATCAGATCAGGATATCGGGGACCCAGAGATAACCTTCCGTATCCAGGATGAACGCCTCACGGGTGCCATGCCCCTTGGATGTGGCGGGCTCCATGATCGTGCAGCCCAGGCGTTGTGCCGCCTCGCAGGCTTCATCAGGATCCCGTCCGTGCAGCCTGATCTCCGCACCGATGCCACGTTCGAGGTTGGCGTTCAACATGCACTTGAGCGGGTGTGAGTCGTAAGTGTGATCGGCGTGCAGCATCCAGATCGAGCCGTCGAAGGCGAAGGATGCGAAGTCGACGTTGGCGAACTCCAGCTCGGCGCCCAGAACCTCGGTGTGAAACGGCACGGCTGCCATCACGTCCTTGTAGAGAAGGTTCATCGTCAGACCCTTCATCCGCTTGGCGTACTCGCCCGTCGTCATCCACCAGTCATCGGGATTGCTCTTGGTCGTCATGACCTATCTCCCTATTCGCCACTGACTGCCCAGCCGCCGTCGATCACAAAACTCTGTCCTGTCGTCCACTGCCCTGCCGACGAGGCGAGGTAGACCGCGATGCCGGCCAGATCGACCGGCTCACCGATGCGGCCGAGCGCCGTGTTCTTCTCCGCCTCGGCCAAAGCCTCGGGATCTTCCCAAAGCGCCTGGGCGAAGTGAGTCTTCACAAGTCCCGGCAGAATGGCATTGGCGGTGATCCCGTCGCGGCCGTGCGCGACGGCGAGGTTTTTCACCATCTGCACATCAGCAGCCTTGGTCAGACAGTAAGTCCCGAGATAGTCGCTGCCGGCCAACGCGCCGACAGACGAGGTAATCACGATCGAACCGCTGGCCTGCTGCTTCATCGACGGGATCGCCATGTGACAGAGCTTCATGACATTGCGAACGTTCACCAGCATGGTCTTGTCGTACATGTCGTCGGGGATCTCGAGAAAGGGTCCGTAGTGCGGGTTGGCCGCCGCGTTGCAGACCAGCGTATCGATCCGTCCCCATGTTTTCAGGGTCTCATCGACGAGGTTCTGAAGGTCCTCTTCCCGGCTCACGTTACACGGCACCACGATCGCTTCGCCGCCGGCTTCCATGATGGCATCGGCGACCGGCTGGCAACCCTCGGGTTTTCGCGAACTCACGACCACCTTGGCTCCATGAGCCCCAACCGCTTTGGCGATGGCTTCGCCGATCCCCCGGCTGGAGCCTGTCACGATCGCGACCTTGCCCCTCAGATCGAAAAGTTTTCCGTAATCCGTCACGCGCCGTCCTCCGTTGCTGTGGCCATCTTGGCCGAGGCCGCAGTAGACGCAAGGCGCGCGGGCACCGAAAGACGCTTCTGTTCGACACACCGCACGCGGTCCCGGCCCAGAAGCCAGACATTAAAACCGCCGGGAAAGAGACCGCTGATCGCGTCTTCGAAGACATCGAGGCCACCGGTGTAGGCCCCGAATGCCGGCATGATCAGTCGCGCGCCGTCGCTCACGAAACACCGTCGCCGCAACGACCGACCCTTGACCCCGACCGAGGCAGAGGGATGCAAGTGACCGCATATCTCCCCCGTCGCCGGGCCCGGCCTGGGTTCGTGGCGGAACTCCAGAGTGCCGACCGCCAGAGCTTCGACACAATCACCACCGAGTTTGGCCGGAGGATGAGGGTCGTGGTTGCCCGCGACCCAGAACCAATGAGTGCGGCTGGTAAAGGAGCGGAGTCGCTCGTGTGTCTCTTCGTCCAACCGGTCGGCGGCGTCCTGATCGTGGAAACTGTCACCCAGGCAGATCACCAGTTCCGGCGAAAGCCGCGTCACCGCCTCGTCCAATCGTTCCAGCGTGGCACGGCTGTCATAGGGCGGCAGCAGCGCCCCGTGTCGTGCATAGGCACTGCCCTTCTCAAAATGCAGGTCTGCGGCCACAAACACGCGCCTCTCCGGCCAGTAAAGACCGCCTGAGACATCCGGGACCAGAGCATGCCCGTTCAACAGCATCACAACATCCTTGCTGCATCGGCCACGAGATCGGCCTCGACCTCGTCGAGCAGGTCTTCGACGGCATCGGCCCCAACCAACTGTTTGCCGACCTCCAGCATGATCGGTACGGCCAGCGGAGACACGGTCTCGAGGTCGCGGACGACAATATGCCCCCTCACCCGCCGCAGCATGTCGCCCAGGCGTCCAACATCAAGCAACCCGCCAGAGGCCTCACGCCACGTCGCCTGCAGCAGAACATGATCGGGCTCGTAACGGCGCAGGACGTCGTAAAGCAGGTCGGAGCTGAACGTAACCTGCCGGCCCGACTTCTCCTTGCCCAGATGGCGGCGTTCGATGAGCCCTGCGACAACACCGACATTGCGGAAGGTCCGTTTCAGAAGACTCGATTCCGCCATCCACTCCTCGAGATCGTCGCCCAGCATGTCCTGATCGAGCAGAGGCACGGGGTCGTCGACAGGCCGCAGGCTCCAGATCGCCAGGGCATAGTCATTGCACATGAACCCCATGGGCCGCAGTCCCGCCCGCTCCATCCGCCGGGTCAGCAGCATACCCAGGGTCTGGTGGGCCGGGCGCCCTTCGAAGGGATAACAGACCAGGAAGAACTTGCCGCCGCGTGGAAAGGTCTCCACCAGCAGCTCACTGGGCCGCGGAATCACCGAGCGATAGCGCTGCATCCCCAGCCAGTCCTGTGCATCCTGGGGCAGCCTGCTGCGACGCTCCGGCTCGGCAATGATCTTGCGCAGGATCTCCGCGACATTGGTGGTCGGCGGAAACTTGCCGCCGCCGAACACAGGAACCTGGGGTGTCTCGGCCTTGGCCTGGGTGACGATGACCTCCATGTCACGAATGCCTTCAAGCGCCCAGATCTGCCCGGCAAAGGCGAAGGTGTCGCCCTGCTCCAGGCCTAGAATGTAACGCTCTTCAATCTCACCGATGACCCGTCCGCGTTTCCGTCGGACTTTCAGCAGAGCATCTTCCACAATGGTTCCGACATTCATGCGGAACTGTCGGGCGACCTTCTCGTTGGCGATCCGCAGGCCACCGTCATCGGTCGGATAGAGCCGCTTGAACTTGTCGTAGGCGCGCAGGGCATAGCCGCCGGTTGCGACATACTCCACGACGCGGTCGAACAGGTCGCGTGAGAGATCGGCATAAGGAGGCACAGTGATAACTTCGTCGTAGAGGGCCTCCGGCTGGAACGGCCCCGAAGCGGCCGTCGCGAGGATGTGCTGGGCCAGGACATCGAGCCCGCCCTTTTCCCGTGGCGCGCCATCTAGAATCCCTTCCCCGATGGCTTCCAGCGCGGCACGGCATTCCAGCAGCTCGAAGCGGTTGGCGGGCACCAGCAATGCGCGGCTGGGTTCGTCCATGCGATGGTTGGAACGGCCGATCCGCTGGAGCATGCGCGAAATGCCCTTGGGCGCGCCGACCTGGATCACAAGATCGACCGACCCCCAGTCCACGCCCAGATCGAGCGTCGAGGTGCACACCACGGCCCGCAGACCACCACGCGACATCGCCGCTTCCACCTTGCGGCGGTTCTCCACAGCGAGTGATCCGTGATGCAGGGCAATGGCCATGCCGTCGTCGTTAAGCCTCCAAAGCTCCTGAAATACCAGCTCGGCCTGGCTTCGCGTGTTAACGAAGACTAGCGCCGTATCGACCGTGCGGATGATCTCATAGAGCTCACCAAAGGCATGTTTGGCCGAATGTCCGGACCAGGGCACACGTTCGCCCGACAGAAGCACACGGATGTCGGGCTTCACGCCGCCGCGGCCAATCACGCGCGACACGGCGCCGTCAGACCCCAGATATCCTTCCAACTTGTCCGGTTCGGCCACCGTTGCCGACAGCCCGATCCGGCGGTGTCCCGGCGCAAGTGTGGCAAGCCGCGAAAGCCCGAGCGCGAGCTGGTCACCGCGCTTGGTCCCCGCCATAGCGTGCAGTTCGTCGGTCACCACGTAACGGAGATGTCCGAAAATCCTGTCTGCATCCGGGTAAGACAGCAACAGGGTTAGGGATTCCGGTGTGGTCAGCAGAATGTCCGGCGGGTCGCGCCGCTGGCGCTGGCGGCGTGATGACGGGGTATCCCCGGTCCGTGCTTCCAGACGCAGCTTGAGGCCCATTTCCTCGACCGGCGCTTCCAGATTGCGCTTAATGTCGACTGTGAGAGCCTTGAGCGGCGAGATGTAGAGAGTGTGCAGTCCCTGAGCACCGTCCTGTTGGGCAAGATCAATCAAGCTGGGCAGAAACCCCGCCAGAGTCTTGCCGCCGCCCGTGGGCGCAATCACCAGACAGGATTGCCCGCGGCCGGTTGCCTCGACCACCGCAAGCTGATGCGGGCGCACCTGCCAGCCACGGGAAGCGAACCAGGCCTCGAAGAGATCCGGTAGGGGTGATGCGGGAAGATCGTTTCTTGCAGTCAGGGCCGACATGGCGGCATCATAGCGGCAGGCGACAAAACGGGAACACCGAAACCGGTAGCTATCAGCAAAAGATCATGAGCAAAGCGCCTTCCTGGCTGAAATCAGTTCCCGGCGGTCTCTACTGCGAACCCGGTGACTTCTGGGTCGACCCAACCCGCGCGGTCGATCGCGCTATGATCACCCACGGCCACGCGGACCATGCACGCCCGGGCCACAACCATGTGCTAGCCACCGCAGAGACCTTGGCGATTATGAAGGATCGCTACGGCGACAAGGGCGGCATCTCCCCGCAAGCTCTCCGTTATGGCGAGGGAATCACAGTGGGTGATGTCAGGGTCAGTTTTTCACCGGCTGGCCATGTTCTCGGGAGCGCTCAGGCGGTCCTGGAACATCGCGGTGAACGGATCGTGGTCTCGGGGGACTACAAGCGTCGTCGCGATCCGACCTGTGCGACATTCGAGCCGGTCGGTTGCGATCTCTTCATCACAGAGGCCACGTTCGCCCTGCCTGTCTTCCGGCACCCTGATGACCGCCTCGAAATGGCGCGCCTTCTAGGTGCCCGCGAGATCTACCCCGGTCGCGCCCTGCTGGTCGGCGCCTACTCTTTGGGTAAAGCCCAGCGCATCATCTGCCTGTTGCGCGAGACTGGTTACAACGACCCGATCTACATCCACGGCGCTCTCGAAGTGATCAACGAGACCTATCGTCGCTTCGGGATCGACTTCGGTGACCTCCGACCGGTCATGGAAACGCCAAAGGACGAGATGGCTGGCGCGATCGTGGTGGCGCCGCCTTCCACGCTCAATGATCGCTGGTCACGCCGCCTGCCTGACCCCGTCACCTGCTTTGCCTCGGGCTGGATGGGCGTTCGGGCCCGCGCACGTCAGCGGGGAGTCGAACTGCCCCTGGTGATCTCCGACCACGCGGACTGGGATGAACTCAACCGCACGCTTGATGATGTCGCCGCACCTCATGTCTGGGTCACCCACGGCGCCGAAGAAGCGCTCATCCATGCCGCACGACAGCGCGGCTTTGACGCCCGTGCGCTTTCTATGGCGGGTTACGACGAGGCTTCGGAATGAAGGCATTCGCCGACCTCCTCGATTCGCTGGTTTTTCAACATGGCCGCAACGGCAAACTCGCTCTGTTGCGCCGTTACCTTCGGGACACACCCGACCCGGACCGTGGCTGGGCCCTGGCCGCTCTGACCGGGGACCTTTCCCTGCGTCAGGCCAAACCGGCGCTTGTCCGCGGCGTCGCCCTGGAACGGATCGACGAAACGCTGTTCGCCTTGTCCTACGATTTTGTCGGTGATCTCGCCGAGACCGTGGCCCTGGTCTGGCCCGAACGTCCCGGTGCCAATCGTGTTCCCACCGTATCCGAGCTCATCGACACTGTGGAGACGACAGGCAAGAGTGAGCTCCCGTCTCTGTTGGCCGGCTGGTTCGATGCCATGACCGCGACCGAACGCTGGGCCACGATCAAGCTGATCACGGGCGCGCTGCGCGTTGGCGTCTCGGCGCGGCTCGCCAAGACGGCACTCGCCCAGCACGCGGGTATCGAAACCGATGCGGTCGAGGAGGTCTGGCACGCCGTCGAACCACCCTATCTCGAACTTCTGGCCTGGCTAGACGGCCCCGGTGAGCGGCCCGATCTCTCCCGAAGTGCGGCTTTCCGTCCGGTGATGCTGGCCCATCCCCTTGATGAGGCCGACCTGGAAACGCTGGAGCCTTCGGACTTTCGTGCGGAGTGGAAGTGGGATGGTATTCGTGTGCAGATCGTCGGTGAGGCCGACCGCCTGCGGCTCTATTCGCGCAGCGGTGATGAGATTGGGCCCGCATTCCCGGACCTCCTCGAAGGACTCGATCTCGATGTCACGCTGGATGGCGAGCTTTTGGTGATGCGTGACGGCGCCGTCGCCCCTTTCGCCGATCTTCAGAAACGCCTCAACCGCAAAACCGTCTCGGCAAAGATGCAGGCCTCTCATCCTGTGCATGTCCGACTCTACGACATCCTTGCCGAAGCCGGCGAAGACCTTCGGCTTTTGACCTTTGATGAACGCCGCGGACGCCTAGAAGACTGGTTCGACCGCACACGGCCGTCACGTCTGGACCTCAGTGAGATGGTCCCGTTTACCACCTGGGACGACCTGGCTGTCCATCGTGCGGAGAACACCGCCGTCGGCGTGGAAGGGCTGATGCTCAAACGGGGCGAAAGCAGTTACGTGCCCGGACGGCCGAAGGGGCCATGGTTTAAGTGGAAGCGCGATCCCGAACTGGTCGATGCTGTTCTGATGTACGCGCAGCGCGGCCATGGAAAGCGCAGTTCGTTCTACTCCGACTACACCTTCGGGGTCTGGCGCGAGGATGGTGATCTGGTTCCGGTCGGTAAGGCCTACTCCGGCTTCACCGATGACGAACTCAAACAGCTCGACAAATGGGTCCGCGACCATACCACCGAACGCTTCGGGCCCGTGCGCGCGGTCGAACAGCACCTAGTTCTGGAAGTCGCGTTCGAAGGCCTGCAGCCCTCGACCCGGCACAAATCTGGCGTCGCCATGCGCTTCCCCCGCATCTCCCGCATCCGCTGGGACAAGCCGGCGGCTGAAGCGGATGTTCTCGCTACGCTTGAGACGATGTTGCCGCCGGCGTGAGAACTCGATCATCAGGACCCTGACTCAGCCGCCGCTCATGGCAATGAGCTGTTCGAGGTCGGCCCTGCTCAGGGCGCCAGGGTACAGAACGCCATCGATGATGAAAGCCGGGGTTCCGTTCACACCTAGGGCGCGCGCCAGCTCGTAGGTTCTGTCGAGATACTCCTGGATCTCAGGATCGGCCATGTCGTCGAGCAGTTGATCGGTGTCGAGGCCGACCTCGGTTGCCAGGGTCATGATGGAAGGCTGGCTGAAATCGATGTCCTGGGTCATAAGGGCTTCATGGAAGGGCTCGTAGAGGTCCTGTTCGCGGGCTGCCAGAGCCGCAACAGCCGCAACGCGGGACGCGTCGCCCAGGATTGGAAACTCCTTGTAGATGATCTTCACGGCCTGGCTCTCGTCACGTACGGCGAAGAGATCGGGCGCGCTGCGGCGGCAGTAGCCGCAGCGGTAATCAAAGAACTCTACAATGATGACGTCGGCGTTGGGATCGCCTCCAAAGGGTGTCTCGGGGTCGTTATAGATATCGTCAGCCAACTCCGTCATCGCACGGCGCGCTTCTGCGGCTTCCTGTTCGACCAAGTTTCGTTCGTAGGCGCGCAAGGCGTCGATTACGACTTCAGGGTTTTCCGCAAGATACTCACGAACGATCTGTTCGATCTCTTCTCTTGTCAGGTCCTGCAGGGGTTCATCCGCGGTAGCGAACGGCATCAGGCTGAACACCAGGGTAACAAGAGCAATCAGACGGACGCACATGGCGATCTCCAGGAAGCTGACGCGTCGATGCCAGCGTGGTCTCATGGGGTCAAATAACACTGCAGAGAGACTGCATCACTCCGGCATCTGCGAGGCAATGAGCCCGAAGAATGCGGCCTTGTCGATGGCGCCGACAAACAGGATGTCACCCACAACAAAGGTCGGCGTCCCGTCCACGCCGATGGCCTTACCGATGATGCGATTCTGCACCAGCGTGTCTTCAACCTCGGCCCCGTAGGCATCGATGTTGAGCTGTTCAGCGTCAAGGCCCAGGCTTTTTCCTAGGTCCGTTAGGCCCTCGTCGGTGTAAGGCACCGTCGAGAACATCAGCGCCCGGTGGTAGACGGCATAACTGCCCTGGAGTTCCGCGGCGAGGGCGTAGCGCGCGGCCAGCTGTGATTCCCGGCCTAGAACGGGATACTCCAGCATGATCACTGAAACGCGCTCATCCTCGGCAACGGCTTCATCAACCAGGGGCGCCATGCGGCGGCAGTGACCACAGGCGTAGTCGAAGAACTCGATGACACGAACCGGAGCAGCCGCATCGCCAAGGCGCGGAACAAGCGATGTTTTGGCAAGGAGCTCGTCAACCTTTTCTACCTCGATCTCAGGCAGGCTTTGGCCCTCGTGGATGTCACCGAAAAAACCAAACTGCCGTGCGAACACGAGCACGATGAACAGGGCGACCAGAAGATAGAGGTTGCGGCGCGATTTCTTCTGCGAGCGAATGAGATCGAATGCATCGTCCACCGCGCCGTCGACCTGTTCGCGTCTATCGTCCTTACCAGGCAAGGGCAGTGCACTCCCGTCGTGGATCGGCGCCCGCAATGCGGTCGCCGGTTTCTTGATCGATGGCAATCGCACAGACGCCGCCCGCACGCCAGCCCAGTTCCGGCCAGCCAACAATCTTGTGACCCCTGCTCGCAAGTTCATCGGCATGCTGCATCAGACCGGGTTCGAGCTTCAGAACCCCCGGTTTGTGTGTGTGGGGCCAGAAGGAACCGGGGAAGCTTTCGCTGGCAAACCGAGGTGCCTCAATCGCGGCCTGGGGATCCATGCTGTGAACGGCGTGGTTCAGAAACACTTGCAGCATCGCCTGAATTTGGACGTCGCCGCCTGGCGTGCCGAACAGGAAGGCCAGTTTACCATTGCGTTTCGCTAGCGCCGGGTTGGGTGTCAGGCGCGGTCGTTTCCAGGGTGCGATCACGCTGGGATGCCGCGCGTCGATCCAGTTCTGGTCACCGCGCGTGCTCACAGCAAAACCCAGCCCTGGAATGATTGGGGCGGTGTTGTAACCGTCGCTCGGAGTGGCCGAAAACCCGTTGCCCTGAGCATCAACCACGCAGAGATAGGTCGTGTCCTGGTGCGTACGGTTCTTCTGCGTGCTGGTGGTCGCCTCCCAGACCCATGGTGTGTCGGGGCGGCCCAGGCGTGTTTCGCCGGCCTGAGGCAAATCGGGGCACGCGCGATCACGCTTGATGGCCTTCACTCGCTCGGCGGCAAAGCTGTCGGACAGAAGATCGTCGAGCGGCACGTCCACGAACTCGGGATCACCGAAATAGGCCTCGCGGTCGGCGAACGTCAACTTCAATAATTCTGTGAGCTCATGAATATAATTTACTGAATTTAAATTAATTTCACCAAACTCATGGTGATAAAACAGCTTGGAGGCCTCAAGCAGTGCCGGCCCCTGACACCAAGCACCGCAACTGTAGATTTCCCATTCGCCAAACGTCACCTTCTCCGGCGCTTCGTGGCCCGAACGGAAGGCATCGAGGTCTTCGGCAGTCATCAGGCCGCCTTCCTCCTGGAAATGCGCCAGAACATCTCGGGCAAGCCCGCCCGCGTGGAACTCGTCACGGACCGCTTGTAGGCCCGCCTCGCGGCCACCACTGGCACGGCCTTCGGCTTCGATCAGTCGTGCTAAGGATCGACCCAGGTCAACCTGAATGTAGGGTTCCCCTTCCCATGGCGATCGCCCCTGAGAGAGGAACACATCCGCCGAGGAGGGCCATTTGGCATAAAGCTCTTCATCCTCGGCAATGGTCTCGGCCAGAAGCCGATGTGTGGGAAAGCCACGGGCAGCGAGGTCATGCGCAGCTTCCGCAACCTCGCCGAAGGTCAG